>Ga0070724_10000596_pt1 | contig 24749 bp, 30 predicted proteins | sample tdDd001_FD_67278 | JGI IMG/M metagenome (GOLD analysis project Ga0070724, IMG submission 67278) | Marine sediment microbial communities from the Atlantic coast under amendment with organic carbon and nitrate - tdDd00.1 | ecosystem: Environmental > Aquatic > Marine > Coastal > Sediment | place... | reverse complement strand
TTTTTTGTATTATCTTGTGCTATAGCTCTTGCATAAGAAAATAGGTTTTCAAAAGTTAGCTGTTCAGAATGCTTATTTGCATTGATGATATTTATAGCTTTAGCATAGTTTTGGTTTGCTAAAAGAAGTAAAAATGCTTGTTCTTGAGCCTCAAAATCATTAGGGTTTTCTAAAGCTAGTTTGTAATTGTTTTCTGCAATTTCATTTAATGTATCTGAGTTGTATAAACTAAATTTTGATCTTAGGTAGTACTTTACAAATTTTTCAGGGTTTTTAATGTCTGTTAACTCATAAGGAATATTAGCAGATTCTAAAATATCTAGATCTGATTCTTGAAATTCTTCTTCAATTTCTTGTGCTGGAGAGGGTTGTTTAAGTTTTAACTGTTTTGTGCATGCTGTTGAAAAAGCAGTTAGGCTTAAAATTGCGAATATTTTTAGATATGAGTGCATTGTGTTTATAATCCTTTAAAGTTATCTAAATATTTATAAAAATAGTCTCTAATAAGGTAATTGACCTTGTAAAGATATTTTAATAATAGAATTAAATCTAAATAGTAAAAATTTTATGTACTCTGCAAATAATAACTTAGCATTAGCGTTATTTGAAAATACAGGGTAGGCGATAAATTTAACTTTATCATTTGTGCCTTTATTTAACAGTAGTTGAGTCCTTGGAACATGATAGTATGATGTAATAATAAGAACTTGGCTTAAGTTATTTGAGTTTACCCAGTTAATAGTTTGATTAACGTTACCTGCTGTTGAAACAGCAGAGTAATCTAGATTAATTTGTTGTAGTTGTTGGTCTGAAAGTCCTAGTTTTTTAAAAGTTCTTTTTAAATTTGACCCTGGAAATACTCCTGAAATAAATACAGGTCCTTTAAATCCATTTTTAATAATTAGCGCTGTTGTTCCTAAACGGTATTGACCTCCTGTATAGGCAATAACTCCGTCAAACTTTGTGCTTTCTAAAACTGGAACTTGACTTTCAGTTGGTAAATTTCTTACAAAAAGTAAAAATCCAACCAGAAAGAATAAGGCTGATAAAGCAGTTATCGTTCCTGCGCAGCTTATCATAATTTTTCTAGTTAGTTTTTTTCTTTGTAAATATAAACTCAATTTTATTTACCTCTAATAACTCGTTTAGCAATAAACATTGAAACTAGAACAGCTACAAGACAGATAAATAATGGTAAACAAACTGCTATAAACCAAACATTAGCTAAAATAAATGTTGTTAACATTGGCCATTGGCTTTGAATTAATTGAATGCTAAAAGCTGATAAAGTAGTTGACCCGACAAAGCCTATTAGCGAACAGAATAAAACTTGCTTTACCGTTAATACCGCAATAAATGAGTCGCTAGCACCAACATACTGTAGAATTTCAACTTGGCGTTTTTGGGCTCTTAAACCTGCTCTTGTTGTTAATGAAACAATTAAAGAAATAACAAAAACAATAACTAGTGAAATTATTAATGCGATGCCTTCTGCAAATCTAACTCCGCTTGCAATAGAATTTAACACCTGGCTTGGGTCATCAACTTGTGCAGTAGGAATTTTTTTATCTACAATCGTTTTGATTTTTTCAAAATCTGTAGCACTTGTTGTTTGTAGCTCTAAGATTTTAGGAAGCTCTAATTTGTAATCGCTTACTAAGAACTGCTCTAATAAAGCCTCAGTCTCTTCATCTTTTACATGTTTAATACCAGTAATATAATCTTCTGATAGTAAAGTTTGTGTTAAATCATCTATACTTTTAGCTTCTGTTTGAGCTAGTAGATAAATATTAACACGACTTTTTTGAGTAAGATTCCACTCTTTATATAGGTTTTCTAAACTGATAATGCTAGCACCTCCTAATGATGCTAACCATCCTAGTAAAACTAACATAATCATTAGTAGTTTAAAAATAGGATCTGTTTTTAATGATAGGGCTTTGTAAGCTGTTTTAACGCTCATTTCAAATATACTCCTTTAAACATTATTTACACTTAACTTACCATCTTCAATTCTTAAACGAGGGTAGTTAAATGAATTTATTAATTCTTGATCGTGAGTTGCAACAAGTACAGTAGTTCCATGCTTATTTAATTCACATAATAGGTGCATAATTCTTTTGCCCATTTCAATGTCAACGTTACCAGTTGGTTCGTCGGCAATAAGTAGTTTAGGACGGTTTACAACAGCTCTTGCAATAGCAACACGTTGTTTTTCACCGCCTGAAAGTTTATTTGGGTGCTCATCAACCTTATGCTTTAGACCAACCCAGTCTAAAATGTCATTAACAGCTTGTTTTTGCTGTGCAGAAAGCTCTCCTAGAATACTTAGCGGTAATGCTACGTTTTCCCATACTGTAAGTTTATTAAGTAATCTAAAATCTTGGAATACAATCCCCATATGACGGCGTAATTCAGAAATTTGTTTTCTAGAAATATTGCTTGTTTGATTGTTGATGATATTTAATTTACCAGTTGTTGGTAGTAATTCTAAATACAGCATTTTAAATAGTGTTGTTTTACCTGCGCCACTTGCTCCACATAAAAAGTGGAAAGAGCCTTTTTCTAGCTCTAAAGATATATTATCTAAAGCTTTTTGTTCGCTTTTCGGGTATCTATAAGATACATTTTCAAGTTTTATCATAATTTTAAAAAATCCTTATCGAATATTTTCTATTTCTTTTATATATTTTTGTGTTTGATTGATTTGTTTTTCTATTTTATTAGATTTAGTGTGATATTGCAAGCACAGTAGGTAAAAAAAATTAAAAAAAATGAATTATTATAATTTGAGTTTAAGAATGCGTAATTAAAATTTATTTTCTAAATATAAATTAAGTTTAAATTTTGTAAGCTATGCCTTGCACATAGCTAATAAACTTTAACTTAATTTACAGTGGTAAAATTAATAGGTAGAGGCTAGAATTGCGCCCAAATTATACTATGTATATAGTGAGTCAGTAAAAAATTATTGCAATCTCTTGAATAAATATTGTACAATCTAAAAAGAACTTGGTATATATTATCTAAATGTACTAAAAAAATTATCAAATATTATATATAGAGAATGGTGGGAATATGATTATTACATGTCCAGAATGTAAAACAAGATATATGATTAAGTCTGAAAAGCTAGGGGTGGACCCTAAAGATGTTAGATGCGCGAAGTGTAAGCATCAATGGACGGTTAATCCAAATCCTCTAATGTCAGATTTAACTAAAGAAAAGCCACCTTTACCACCAATTGCAAGATTAGATTCTCCAAGTTTAGCAGTACAGCAAAAAGAATTAAATGCTAGAATAAAGAAAAGAAAGATGTTCTTTATTTCATTTTTAGGAGCTTTGCTAGTATGCTCATTAGTTTTAAGTGTTGTGCTAAAAGATCAAATTATTAAACAGTACCCTAGCCTGGTTACAGTTTATGAACTAATTGGCTTTAAAGCTCCAGAGCAAGAACAAACTTTTGCAGGCTTAGTTATTCAAGGTGTAGAAAGACAGCAAGAAAAAACAGCTGATATGACGATTCTATCATTTTCAGGGTCTGTAAAAAATACATCTGAGATTGAAGTACCTGTTCCAAATGTGAAAGTACAGCTTTTTGATGAAGAAGGTATTTTGCTTGATGAATGGACTGCTCAGCCAGAGCATAAAACATTAAAACCGAATCAAATTACGACTTGGGTTTGTAGATTCTACGATCCTCCTTTAACTCAAATTAGTCAGTATAAGACATTTTTTGAAAAATAATTCGTAATAACCTTCTAAATTAAATAAAAATAAAAACAAAGGAATGTTATTAGATGCTAGAGTATATTTTACAGACTATATTTTTAATTAGTGTATTGTTTGTATATATGCTTGCGGGTAGCGTTGTCTATTCTGCTGTTGGTGAAGGTTATAAGTCAACTCCTTTAAGATGTTTTGCAGTAGGTGTAGGGCTTTGGGTTTTATTGGTTATTTTATCAACAGTATTTTTTAAAGTCTCTTTAGAATATTTATGGTTTGGCTATTTTTGTTTAGCCTTATTCGGCTTGCTAAATCTGCCAACAAAAGATCAAGAAGAAACATTGGATAAAAAATTTTTCTATCAAGTGTTGGTTTCTTTTTGTATCATACTTCCTGTATTTATATTCTTAGCTCAAGATAAAATGCATTTATGGCAGGAGTTTGCTATTTATGGCAAAGGACTGTTTTCTTTATTAGAACATAAAGAGGTTACCCCAGATCTTTTAGCAGCTCCTCTTGCGTATCAATTGGCTATATTGCCAGTTGGGTACTTTGTTAATATTCAAAACAATATTTTTGCATGCTTTAATGCTGCTATTATAGCTTTTGTTGCTTGTGAATTTGTACGTAACTCTGGTGTTAGAATGCAAACAAGAAATGTAACTTTCCCACTTGTTGTTGCTTTTACATTATTGGTTGTTTTTAATCCTTTTTCTGTTAGAGATCTTATTTTATCAGCAGATCCATTTATTTTTATATGCGGTGTCGGCTTTGCTTTTGCTGAGTATATTTTTAGATCAGGTTATTTGCCTAAAAATGTAGCCGCGTTCCCCCCAGCTGTTATTTTAATGCTTTTAGCGTTTAGTTCAACACAAGGATTTCTTCTTTCATGTAGTTTGTTTGTAGTACTTTTAGTTAGGTATTTAATTCAAATTTCTAGATTGAATCATAAACAGCTAATTGGTTTTGGACTTATTCCTGCGGTTCCTGTATTTGTAATGCTGTTATGGCAGTTTTATTTGAATCAAAGAGGGTTAGGGTTCTTATTGTTTGATGTAAGTAAGGTTACTCCTGATAATATTGCTTTAGTTTATAAGGCTTTTGGCGTTTTAGCAAAACATCATTATGTAGAGGTTTGTTATATTCTACTTGTTTTAATAGCTGGTATTTGTAGTTTTATTAAGGTTAAAAAAGCAGACGATTTAATTATTGATAAATATCTTCTTACCTCTGTTTTTTGGGTTGTTTTAATTTATGTATTTGTTTGTGTTCCTGTATTTTTTACGCAATATGATTATGTAGCAAGGGCGAGTTATTCATTAGGCTTTACTTCAATAGCATTAATTCAGTTTATTATTTTAATGCCAATAGGTCGTTTAATTAAGGAAAATATTGAAAAAATTGAAGTTGATATATCAGGTTCTATTAAGTTTACAGTAATAATTGCTTTATTGGTGTTTTTTGTAATGAATAGGCATTATTTACAAGCAGATCAGAATTATAAAATTACTAATATTATGAATATAGGAGATTATATTCATGAAAAATTACCAGCAGAATCAAAAATAGCTGTTGTTGATATTAAAAAAACAGGAATGTTTTATAAATATATTTTAGACTTTAAAAATATTTCAAAACAAGATTTTGTTGTACTTGATTCTGCTAAGCTACCTAGTGGTGTGCAAAGCCTATATGAGAGTCTAAAGTCTAAAAAAATTAGTTACTTAGTGCTACATGCGCCTAATAACTTATTGATAAAAAGTTTCGAGCATAATTTCAATCCAAACTTTACATATTTATATAAAATTGAAAAAGAGGGGTTTTATTTAATCAAAAAATTTGAAAATAAATTGTACAAAGATACAAATATTGTTATTAAATAACTTGATTTTTAAAAGAAATTATCTTATAATCGCCTAGTTAGGTATAAATTATCAAATTAAAGGTATAAAAGAATTATGGCAAGAGTTACTGTTGAAGATTGCACAAAGGTTGTTCCAAACCGTTTCGAACTAGTATTAATCGCGGCACAAAGAGCTAGAGATATTTCAGCTGGTCAAGACGCTACTATTGAAAGAGAAGATGATAAAAACGCAGTTCTAGCGTTAAGAGAAATTGCTTTAGGTAATGTAGAGATTGAAGATGTTAAAGCAAATATCGTAAGAGGCGTTAATCGTCACGATGTAGAAGTTTCAGAAGATGAAAAACTAGCTTCACTACAGCAATCTGAAGAAGAAGCAGTATCAACAGAGCAAGTTGATGGCCTTTCATTTACAGAGTTAGAGCAAGAAGATGCTCCAGCAGTTTCTGAAAACGACGTTTTTGCAGCAGCAGAAGACTTATTTGTTTCAGAAGACTAGTACATAAATATACTTAAAAGTTTTTAAAACCGCCAGAGATGGTGGTTTTTTTATGCTTTAATGGTACCTAAAAATAACTGTCAAAATTCCTGACTTGCGTTATCGGGTAAAAACAAACATGCACGGAAACGTACCTCTTAGATATAGAACAAAAATTTTATAATTTCGAGGTACTTAAAGAATAATAAGAAGCGGGGGAGCGGCTATGTATAAATCTTATTTAATGTTGGCTGATAAAAGGCTGAAAAGAAACAGAGCTGTTGTGTGGGATAAAAAGGAGGATGCAATAAACAACTTGTATCAAGAAGGAGTAGCAATGGCAATGGTGTTTTCTGAGGAAGTGTATTTGTGCGTTACAGACTTAGATAAGAGCACAGGTACAGCCATCTACCAGATTTCAAAAGATGGCGCAATACAGCGTATATCGCTAGCATCATAAATTAGTTTATATAGTCGGCAAAAAAGTAACAGCCTTTGCATTAAAGCAAGGGCTGTTTGCTTTGTTATAGGTTTAGGATCTTATCTATTAACACCTTTGCTTTTTTTATGCTCGAACATTAATCTATCTGCGTCTTTTAACATATCTTCTAAATTATCGTAGTTTTCTGAAGAAACTTGACCAATTGAAGTTGATATCTCTAAAGGTATTTCTTGATACTGAACTGGAACCTCTATAGTTTGAGTAATGATATTTTCTAACTTTTGTTCAATATTACCAACTTGTAATAATACAAACTCATCACCTCCAACTCTAAATACTAAGTTTTTGAAACTTTCAAGATCATTTAGTTTAGCAACTGTTTCAGCTAAAACATGATCTCCTACCTCATGACCATGTTCATCATTAATAGGCTTAAATTTATTTAAATCTAAATAATATAGATTAAATAATTGATTCTTCTTAAATAAACTATCAACAAGATGGTCTAAATAATATCTATTATGTGCTTTTGTAAGTTTATCTTTTGTTGCTACATGCTGACTGGCAAAATCATTAATCTTTTTAGCTATTTTATTTTCAATTTTGAATTCACCATAATTATAATTAACAATATTATCTAAGACTATTCTATCAATTTCAATATCGGTAGATAATTTTTTACTATCCGTATTGTAAAGATTTAATAAGTTAGCTAAATTTAATTTTACTAAATCAAAGTCATCTTCTTCTTCAATAAAGTTACCATCTAAGTTAGCTAAAGTATCTTGTTTCTCTCCACGCCTGATAAAGCTTAAATCTTTCATAAAACCAGACATTGCAATAATAATATTACCAATAAATATAATAGATAGTGCTAAAATACTTTCAGGGGAAAATACTTTCATTTCTAGTATTCCAAAATTAGATAAAATAACCTCTAAGAAGTAAACACCCACAAGCTGTAAACTTGCCATTGCCATTAGGTATTTAGCACCTAATGTTTTACTTACATAAAACTCTAAATACTTATTAAGACTTAATAAGATAATGCCTGAAATAAATGCTAAAACAAAAGTTTTAAAATTTAAAAAGTCCATTATTGTTGGAATATCTTTATGTATTGTTAAATTATAAGAATTTTGAAATACTGCTAGTAATATAAATGTTGTAGAAACAATAACACTTGTAACTCCCATAACTATACCAACGATTCTAAGGTCTTCTTTAAAAGTTTTACTTTTTCTATTTGTTTTATGAACTTCTGCTGTTATTTTTTTGCTTGCTTGTAATATGTTTTTTACAATAATTAATAAAATAACAAGACCTTTTGTTTCAATTGGAATATCCATCCCATTTATTACAAACATAAAACCAAAAATTAAAAATCCTGAACCGATAAGTTCTATTTTATTTACAGATTGATTTAAAAATAATAATGAAATACCTAAAGCAAAAAAGGCTGTTGTTCTAGATAAAGCTGCCGCTTCTGTTGCTGAAATATAAACCATGATCATAATACCTACAGCAACTGTTATAGTTTCTAATATCCCATAAATCCATGTATGTGGTGTTTTTAATGATTCTTTTGTAAGTTTACCAGGACCTGCTATTACCAAAAGAATAAATGAGCTACTTAACATCATTAAACAGGTAAACGCTAAGATATTAACATCTTTATTTACAGCAACTAATTTATCTACAATTGATGCTAATGGGTAAGCAATAAGCCCCATTACTAAAGCATGTATCCAACCAGATTTTAAAAGACTATTATTCATATTTTTTTCACCCCTATCTTAAAATATAAGAAAGAATGCCGACTGTTAATAATAGACACCCCATAAAACTAACCATAAAATAATAAGCCTTAACATTATCTACATCTTCTTTTCTTCTTGTTTTTTTACGATTATTATTTTTAACTTTTACTTTTTTTATTCGTCGATCATCATCTATTCTTTGCTTCATACACCTATAACCTTTAAATTTAATTAAAACTATGGATAGTAGTATATAGTACTAAAGTATATTTTTCAACTCATCTAATAATATTTCTCGATCTTTTCTATAGTTTTTCATATTCTAAAAAATTAAAATCATCTTCTGTATAAATAACCTTGTAGTTTTATAACTTAAGTACTATACTTTATATATACCGAGATTTTTTTGTGTATTTATGGATAAGGGGCTTGATATCTTTATTTTATAAGTAAAGTTTTTATTTTTTATAAATGGTTTGTTATAATTGGGGTGAATGTTATGAAAAACTTAGAAGATGTTAATGTTGTTGAAGAATTGCTAGAGATGATCACAGTTTGGGTCGTTGCATTTTTTATTTTAGGGATGTGGTCTGCAAGTTGTGGCATTCAGTTAAAAATGACTGATTATATTTGGTATGTTACTCCGTTAGCCGTTGTTACACCGTTTCTACTTAAACAAGCCTGTTGGTTGCTAAAAAATGGAGTTAAAATACTAAAAAGCCTAAGAAAGAATAGGATTCTTGGCTATATTCTTGAAATATGATTTATCGAATTTATTAGTAGGAGAGGTTTTTGACGAGCCTCTCTTTTTTTATTTTATATTTTGTAAAAACTGTTCAGCTTGTGTGCTGTTTTGTAAATCTATCCAGTTAATATCTGGATGTAGTTCTTTATAAGCTTTTGATTCAATTTTATATTCTTTAGGGTATTGATAAAGGATAAACCAAAAGAAGCCTATGCTAAATTTGTGAGAGCAGTCAGGTGCTTGTTTTTCTTTTTTTAAGAACCATCTTTTTATAGCTCTGTATAGACAAAGCCAGCGATTAAAATCTAAGTGAATTACTGTATCAGAATATTTTAGGCGCTCAGGTAATGTTCTATGGTAGTTGCCATCTATAATCCATGAGTCTTTGGTTAGTTCTTTATGTAAAAGGTTGTCGAATTGATTGTTTGGACGTTCTTTCCAATCTGGTAGCCAGAATAAATGATCAAGGTGAATGGCATCTATGTTAAGCTTTTTTGCTAGCCTTTTAGTAAATGTACTTTTGCCGGCACCAGAGCTGCCGATGATTAATATTTTTTTCATTTGCTTTATCCTTATGTTATTCTATTGATCATATTTTTTTATATTATATGAAGAAATATAAAAAATCTAGTTAGAATATATCTGTTAGGTTAATTTCGTTTAAGGATTAGATAAGGTTACGTTATGAATGTAAAAAAGACACCGCAAGGGTGTCTTTTTTAATGCTAAAAGAATATCTTAAGCTTCGATAGCTACTGTTGATTGACGCTCAACGATTAGCTTAACTGAAGTTGTAACGTCTGAGTGTAGAACGATTTTAATTTCGTACTCACCAACTAGTTTAATTGGCTCACCAATTTGAACGTTTTGACGTTTGATTTCAATTGATTTAGCTGCTAAAGCATCAACGATGTTTTGAGGCTTAACTGAGCCAAATAGTTGACCTGTTTCAGAAGCTTGTCTTACTAGTGTAATTGAAACTTCTTCAAATTTAGTAGCGAACTCTTCAGCTTCTTTTTTAGCTGCTGCTAATTTAGCTTCTAGCTCAGCTCTTTGTGCTTCAAATTTAGCTTTAGCTGCTTTTGTTGCGTAAAGTGCTTTACCTTCTGGAATTAGGAAGTTTCTTCCGAATCCAGCTTTAACAGCTACTTCTTCACCCATGTGACCTAGGCCGTGAATGTTTTCTAATAGAATAACTTGCATTGTATAATTTCCTTCGTTTTTCTTAAATTAAACTCTTGAAGTAGGCGATAGAAGTGCAAGATGTCTAGCTCTTTTAATTGCATTAGCTAGTTCTCTTTGTTTCTTCGCGCTAACACCAGTGATGTGACGAGGGATAATTTTACCATACTCAGAAATGTATCTGCTTAGTAGTTTAGTATCTTTGTAGTCAATTTTTGGTGCATTTGGTTTTGAGAATGGGCATGACTTGCTTCTTTGGAAGTAAGGACGACCATATAAACGAGGTGCAACTTTTTCTGTTGTAACTGTTTCTGTAGTTGTTTCAACAACTTTATTTTCTGTAGTCATTTTAAAAATTCCTTATTATGTTAGATTAAGCTTCGCTTGCTCTGTTAGCCATTGGACGAGAACCTCTTTCTCTAACTGGCTTTTGAGTCATCATGATTGAAGGCTCAGCAGTTAATTCTTCAACTTGGATTGATAAGAATCTTAAGATATCGTCTGAGTATCTTTGTTGTCTTTCAACTTCGTTTACTGTGTTACCGTTACCTTCAAAGCCTAACATAATGTAGTGGCCTTTTTTGTGCTTTTTAATTCTGTAAGCTAAAGTTCTTAGTTTCCAGTTTTCAGTTTTGATCATTTTACCTTCGTTAGCTTCTACAACTTCAGCAAATTTCTTTGCGATAGCTTCAGCTTGAGCAGGAGTAACGTCTGGACGAATAATCATTACATTTTCATAAAATGCCATTTTTAGATTTCCTTTTGTTTTCTCTTGGGTTGTATCACTAGCAAAACAACCGAGTTTTGCCAATGGTTCCGCCATTTCTTATAGTGAAATAGCAAGAAAAAGATTGTCTTATATGTTTAATACAAAACAATACAGCCTTTAATATAACAAAAAATATAAGAAATTCAAGTGTTTTTTGTAAAAATGGTTGAATTTTTTACTAAATGGGTGCATAATTCGACTTGATTACAAAAATAATAGGGAATTTTATTCATATGTTTGATCAAGATAATACAGTTTTTGTGTTCCCAGGACAGGGTTCGCAAAAAGTAGGTATGGCTAAAGACTTTTATGAAACAGAAGTTGGTAAAAAGTTGTTTGATAAAGCCGATGAGGTTTTAGGTAGAAAAATTTCTACAATCATGTTTGAAGGCACTCAAGAAGAATTAAACCAAACAAATAATGCTCAATTAGCACTATTTATTGCTGGTTTTGTTGCTTGTGAAGTTATTAAAGCTAATGAAGGTAAAGATATTACTGAGCTTGCTAAATATGCAGCAGGACATTCATTAGGTGAATATACAGCACTAGCTCAAGCAGGTGTATTTGGCTTTGAAGAAGGCTTAAAGCTTGTTGATAAAAGAGCAAAAGCAATGTTTGAGGCGACTGAAACTTCAGCAGGTTCAATGGCTGCTATATTAAATCTTGATATTACTAAAGTAAGTGAAGTAGCAGACAAAACAAATACAGTTGTTGCAAATAACAATACAATCGGACAAATCGTTATTTCAGGCGAGAAGGAAAATATTGTTAAGGCTTGTGAGCTAGCTAAAGAAATGGGCGCTAAAAGAGCAATCGAACTACCTGTTTCAGGTGCTTTCCACTCTCCATTAATGCAACCGGCTGCAAATGTTATGGCTGCTCATATAGATGCTTTAGATATGAATGATGCAATTATTCCAGTGGTTATGAATGTTTCTGGACAAGCTGTAACTGATGTTGCAACTATTAAAGAAAATATGAAAAAGCAAATTACAGGCTCTGTAAAATGGGTAGAGGCAATGACATTTATGCAAGAAAACGGCATTGCAACAGTAGCAGAATTTGGAGCTGGAAATGTTTTATGCGGACTATTTAAAAAGTTCAATAAAGAACTTTCATTAAATAATTTTACAACAGTAGAAAAATAATAAGGACTAAAAAAATGTATAATATTGATTTAACAGGTAAAACAGCTTTAGTTACAGGTGGTACAAGAGGTATCGGTAGAGCAGTTGCAGAAGCTTACATTAAAGCAGGTGCTACAGTTATCGTAACAGGTTCAAAAGTTGAAAGTGCACAAAAAGCAGCTGAAGAAATGGGTGCAGAAAAAGGTATCGGTGCTAACCTGTTTGAAGATAACGCAGTAGAAATGATTTTAGAACAACTAGGTGATACAAAAGTAGATATCTTAGTTAACAACGCAGGTATTACAAGAGATGGTTTATTCATCAAACAAACAGATGAACAATGGAATGACGTTTTAAACGTTAACTTAACTAAAGTAGCTGCTTTAACAAGAGCTTTAGTACCATCAATGACAAGAAACAAATTCGGTAGAATTATTAACATTGCTTCAGTTGTTGCTCACATGGGTAACTTTGGTCAAACTAACTATGTTGCAGCAAAAGCTGGTTTAACAGGTTTTACAAAAGCTCTTTCAATGGAAGTTGCTCGTAAAAACGTTACAGCTAACTGTATCGCACCAGGATTTATTAAAACAGATATGACAAAAGATCTTCCTGAAAAAGTAGTTACAATGATGAATGAAAAAATTCCAGCTCGTCGTTTCGGTGAAGCAGAAGATATCGCAAACGCAGCAGTATACTTAGCATCAGAAGGTGCAGGTTACGTAAATGGTTCGACAATCCACGTTAACGGCGGTCTATATATGTAAATAATTGCTCTTTTAGCGACTATTTTACTTATTGATTTTGTCATGTACTAGTTTGTACACTTCCTTATCAATAAGTCGAATATTCATCTAAAAATAGCTAATTATTTACTATATACAGAATACATGTAAAAATGGTACTCTTATGAGCGCCTTTTTTACATGTTTTTAACCATATAGCCTAGTATTAGTAGACTGCAGGTTAAAAAATATAAAAAATCCATCTCCAATAACACCATTTTGGCTGTTAAAAAGTGAGGTGGGTTTTTCATTATGTACTAGTTTGTGCACGTCCTAGCTAACAAGCACAAACTCTCATCTTATCTTAACTAGTGTTTTTAATATGCAGACCATATATAAAAAAAAGGCGCTCTTCGGAGTGTCTTTTTTTTGATTGTTATTGATTTTTATGGCTAGATACTTATAATTAAATAACGATGAATCTTTTCAGTAGCCTTTTTTAGGTTTTTATGAGTGTTTTCTTTAATACTTATGTCTTATTTTTTATACCGGAACTAATCATATGGAAGTTTATATTTTAATCTTAATAGTTGCCCCAGTATTAGGGCTTCTGATTGTTGAGTTCTATGAGTTGTGGACTCATAAGCTAACATCTAAAGAATCTTCAGAGTTTATTCTTTATTTTTGGCAAAAGCTTGAATGGTGGGGGATTTGCCCTGAAACCTGGGTAAAATGCTTTGATCAAGAAAAAGAGTTAGATTATTATAGGAAGATAAAAACGCTTAGTAATCTTGAGCGTTACCAGTTAAAGGCATCAGAAAGTAAAGAGTATTATGTTTCTTTATTTATGGTAAGAGTTAGCTATAAAATTCTTAAACAGGTAGCTCGATCACAAAATTTAAGAGCCACAGAAAATATTAATGGACTGGTTTTATTAACTTGATCTGTTTGTATACTTTGTTTGAGTTGTTATTAATATCGAAAGGCCACCTATTAAAGGTGGCTTTTTTATTTGTCTTTATTGCTTGAAAATTAGTTAATTTAAGATTATATTGCCCTTACATGAATTATTCTGTTTGTTGTGGAATATGTCTATGATAACAACATATATAAAAGACTTTATGTTTAAGCTAACAAGTTCTAAAGAAGAAATTTTTAATTCAGAATTAGAACAATTAGTTGACGGTCAAGTTTTGTATGCATATGGAGTTGTTGGTGGTTTATTAAGGGATGATCGGGTTAGCTCAAAACTGGTAAGTTCTGATTGTAAAATAGGAGATCTTTGTTGGAAAGAAGGACCTAAAATAGTAATTCGAGGAAGTTTATATGATTTTCAAGAATATATTAGATATGCTTATAAGCAAGGCTATCGCTTCATTGAAAATAAAGTAGGAGTTTCAGTTTATATACCTCAAGATAATCCAACTCGAGGTTATAAGAAAGCTTGTACTTATGAAATAATGAAGCAAATTGGTTATGAAAATCGTAACTTTATGCCTGACAATGGTTATTTAGCTGCAGTTGAAATAGAAGGAAATATAGTTTTAGAAAAAGCAAATTATCAAAATCTAAAGAATACTAAGTTCATTTACACCTCTCAAGAAGATAGGCACTATATAGAAGATATCCAAGAATATCTATATCAATATAACCATACTCTTACTTTTCATAAAGATGAGGTAGTGGTTACTAGTACTTTATAGTGCTTAGTTTCTAATAATCGAATATTAAAGGTCGCTATTTGGCGGCCTTTTTGCTTTTGAATATAAGCTTTATACCACAATACTTAAGTTTAGGTTGGCTGAGGGACTATTTATGTTAAAACCACTAGTTAGTTCTTGGCGATATGATTTAGAGAAAAAGATTTGTAGCTTATTTACAAGCCTATTTCCTAAATGTGAAGATGAAATTTTGAAAATAGTTTGGGATTCATACATTCTAAATGGCAAACAGCCTGATATCTTTATGGAAATTTTTGATAAACAGGGGCATGCTAAACGTATGTTCTTAAATTATAAAACAATAAATTTAGAAGGATATATGGTTGGCTATCATGGCTTTTATGAATATTCGGTATCTTCTTTATTTTCTTTTGTAGATAAACGAGGTTATAAGTTTATTTATGCTGTAGTTCAAGATAATAGTGAGAATGGCTTTTCAAATAAAATAAGCTTAGTTAGAAAAGACCATAAATACTTATCTGTGAACTTAAAAAAGATACCAGTTTCAACAGTTTATAAATTAAATTGAGTAGCGAAAAATAAAAAAATCATCAGTTGGTGATTTTTTTATTAATAAATAACAGAAATATATTTACTTTTTTAAAATAAAGTATTATATAGAAAGTACGTAATATTCTTTTTTAGTTAATGTTGGAGGTTGTCATGTATAATTCTATCTTTAAATTATTAGCAAAGCAGTTTCCAAAGACCGAAGAAGAAATTCTTAAGGAGGTTTGGAGCGATCTTGTTGATAATGGGAAGCAGCCAAATATTTATATTAAATATAAAAAAACAGAAGGTCTATTTAAGGAGCAGGTGGAACATCTTAAACCGAAAAATATAAAATTCCATGGAGATTTGTACGCTCGTCATAAGTTTTATTTTTACTCAGTATCTGCTTTGGTGGAGATGCTAAAAGAGAAAGGCTATAAGCTGGTTTTTGAAGAAATTTGCGATGATAACTATCAGAGTAAAACTATGTGTAGTTATAAATCACATATTGTTGAAAATGATTATGTTTCAGAAACGAATCGTCCCTTGATTCTTCGAGAAGAGATTCATTGTTTTTAGAAATTCATGGCTAGAAGGAGTTGGCAAATGGTTATTAATTTGACAGCGTTTTTTTATCGTGATGACGAAAAATTTTTCGCTCAAATACTTAAATTTTTTGATTTAACTGGTTATCAACCAAAGTTTTATGAGACTTTTTATTTTGGTAGGCGTAAAATCAAAGAGCGCTTAACCGATAAAAGTTCTTCAGTTCGAGGAACCGTAGAAGGCAGCTTTTTTTGTTGTAAGTTTGATGTTAAACATTTTGAACTGTTTGCCTTACTGAATGGTTATTTCATTAATAGCGAATATAAACTTGAGAAAGTATCCAAGTAATTTTTAAGACCCGAGCTGTTATGCTCGGGTCTTTTTGTTTTTCTATATAAAAATGTATATTAAATATATATTTACATCTTGAAAATACAAAAATAATTTCTATAATAGAAGCTACATGGTTAATTACTTTTAAAATACAAGCAAACTTTGCTTGTTTATTTTTGTAGTAGGTAATTATTATAATTTAGCCTAAAAATGAGATATTATCTCTTAGTTTTACTTCAATAAATTTAATTAAATTTCATTACCTATGTTATTACATAGCTTGCAAAAATTTAAATAATTTTCTTTTTGAAAAACTAATTATAATTATCTCATCTTCAAACTAAACTATAATATAATTTCATGGCGAAAAAACTTTCTTACCTCCCTATAAATTAACCTAAATGGTGATTATTATGACTACATTGACTGGAAAAAAAGCGCTAGTAACAGGTGTTGGTTCTGAAACAGGACTCGGTTTAGCAATTGCCAAGCAATTACAAGATGCAGGAGCAAAAGTCTACATCGTTGATTATAACCCAGTGGTTAAAGAGATTGGCGAAAAACACGGGTTTAAAGCTTTAAATGCAGATATTACAAGTCCTGAAATCGGCTATATGCTAGATGAATTTTTGGGAGAGTATGGTGTAGATATCTTGATCAGTAATGCTGGAACTACTCGTGATGCAGCGTTGAAAAAAATGACAGTCGAAATGTTTGATAAGGTCATTGATGTTAACTTGAAACCAACGTGGGTCTTAAGCAAGCATCTAGGGCTTAAAATGGCGGCACGAGGCTGGGGACGTATTGTTTCCACGTCATCAATAATTGGTTTGACAGGTAATTTTGGTCAAACAAATTATGCAGCGTCAAAAGCAGGTCTTATCGGTCTTACGAAAAGTTTGGCTTATGAGTTTGCGCGCAAAGGTGTTACTGTTAATGCAGTGGCTCCAGGATTTATTGAAACTGATATGACTGCCGGTATGAAACAGGAAGCTCTTGATGATCAGGCTAGCAAAATTCCTGTTCAACGCTTAGGTAATCCAGAAGATATTGCCAACGGTGTTAGTTACTTGGTAAGTCCAGGTGCTAGCTATGTTACTGGTGAAACACTGAGTATTAACGGTGGTCTTGCAATGTACTAAGCTTTCAGATCGAAAAAAAACTAAATAACGGGGCTGTGGCTCCGTTTTTTGTCAGTATTATTTTTATAATTAAAGTTATAATAAAATAACCAGAGTTAAACTAATTAACTCATAAGAACTTTTACTGAAAAATCACTTTGAAAAGGGAGTCCGTTATGAACGGTGAACTACGCTTATTTGGAACTGAATTTGCTCGTCAAGTTAAACAAGTTTTTCAAAACCCTCAAGTCGAGCAAGAATCTATTGAAAAGGTAATTGATCGTTTTGAAGATGATGGTACTTTACCTGAGCTGTACATTGAAACGGTCAAGCATGACGGCCTTGAAAGTGGCTACCCTAAAGAAAAAATAGTTAGGGAACCAGCAACTCAAGAAAATTTTTATAAAGGTCGTTTGGTGGGTGTTCATCGTTTTCTACTTTGTGAAGTTGAATACCAAGGTCGGCTACTTAGCTCTGCTTTGACCAATCGTGGTTATGAGCTACTTTGGAGCAAAAATGGCCCAGAACTTTCTGCTCTGCCAAGTTAACGAAAAACTTTATTGAAGAGGCTGCTATTTATTTAGCAGCCTTTTTCATATTTTTATCTTGAAAATTTTTTCTAGTTATACTATATAAGTATTATACCTAAATTTGTGTGTTAAGTTTACTATAAAAGGAATGAACATGATTATGTTTTTTAAAAACTTAGGCCGTATCGCTAAAGCAGAATGTGAGGCGGGTAACTTCAAAAACTTGAGGTATGCTCTTACTATCGCAAATATGATTACCAAAATACCGCTCCATCCGGTGGATGAAAAGCTTGAAATAAAATTTACTCCTGAAAAGGGTAAATTAAAAGTCCTTACAGTTGAAGAGTGTAATGCAGCTCCTGAAAAGGGTGTTTACACCTATAAAGGCTGGAAGGTTGATCTAGCAATGCTTCAGCGCGTCATGAAAAAAGAAAGTATAAGAATTCATGAGTGGGAGTCTAATAGTGGTTTTGTAACAATGAGTCATTTTGGCTATGGCCGATAGTATCTTCTGGTGCTAATTTCGAAAAAGCTTCTGATTTATTTCAGAAGCTTTTGTTATTTGTCAGGAAAATATTTATATATATCAATATAATTATATATCGAAAAAACAAATTTGCAGTTGTATAACTGCCTGTCTTTTACTAAAGTCCCTAAAATGGGGGACAAATTCTGACTTTGGAGTCAATTATGGACATCGATACTGTTTTGAAAGCCATTGTAATTTTCTCAGCCCTTGTTCTTCTTGTTGATTTTGCAGTAAGAATAATTTTCTCACTTAGTGATCAGTCAGCGCAGTACGAATTTTTGACAAAAATGTCAAAAATTCTTCGCTCAGATCTGAGTGTGGAGGTATCTTTGCTTAACATGCTTTCAGGTCTCCCAGGTCATGAATGTGAGGATATTACTGAATGGCATCCTGCAACACCTGAAAACTTGAAAAAGGTCGATGAATATTCAAAAATACGAGTTAATCTATGGGGCTTCAAAATGCCTTTTGAGGCTTTTGCCTCTCAGGCTAAAGTCAATAATATTGGCCTAAAAAACAATAACGGCACGCTAGCGATGCTAGCTGTCGTTAAGTAATAAGCGAGTAAGATTTAAGAGGCTTCGGCCTCTTTTTTCATGTCTTTAATGCAAAATCTTGAAAAACTACGAAAAAAAGAGTATTATGACATTGTTAACAAAAGAAATTATAATTCATGTGTCATTGCGAGGAACAAAGTGACGCGGCAATCTGTTAAGATTACCACGCCTCGTTTTAGTTTAACTCGGCTCGTAATGACATTATTTAATTAGGGCAAAATAATGAATCAAGAATATAACGCAAGTCAGATTGAAGTATTAGAAGGTTTAGATCCGGTTCGTAAAAGACCGGGTATGTACATTGGTGGTACAGACTCAACAGCGCTTCATCATATGGTGGCTGAAATTTTAGACAACTCAATGGATGAGGCTGTAGCAGGTCATGCAGATAAAATCTGGTTTACAAAACATGAAGATGGCTCTGTATCTATTCGCGATAATGGTCGTGGTATTCCGGTTGATATGCACCCTAAATTCAAAAAACCAGCTCTTGAAGTTATTATGACAACACTTCACTCAGGTGGTAAATTTACAGATAAAGCTTACAACACATCTGGTGGTTTGCACGGTGTTGGTTTATCTGTTGTTAATGCTCTATCTAAAAAAGTTATTGTTGAAGTTTGCCGTGATGGTCAGTTATATGTTCAAGAATTTGCATATGGTAAAGCAACAACAGGCTTAATTGAAAAAGGACCCATTAAAAATAGAAAAGGTACAAATGTAAGATTTTACCCTGATGATACAATTTTTGAAACAGTAGAATTTATCGCCAAAAAGCTTTACAAACAAGTAAGAGCAAAGGCTTATCTATATGGTGGTATCACTCTTTATTGGAAAGATGAAGATGCAGCAGAAGTTTCAGATGGTAACTCATCACCAAGAGATGCAATATTTCATTACGAGCATGGCCTAAAAGATTGCCTAATTGAAGATTTAAAAGGCAAGATTGCTTTAACAGATATTCCATTTGCAGGTAAAGTTGATTTTGCTGGTAAGCAGGGTAAAGTAGAGTGGGCAATGTCTTGGACAATAAATGGTGAAGTTAAAATGGCTTCATACTGTAATATTGTTCCAACTCCACAAGGTGGTACTCATGAAACAGGTTTTAGAGCAGCTTTAACAAAATCAATTCGTCAATTTGCAGAAATGAAGGGTTATAAAAAGTCTAGCAATATTACAGCTGATGATATTCTTTCATCTGGTTATGGTATTTTAAGTGCATTTATCCCTCAGCCACAATTCCAAGGACAAACAAAAGATAAACTTACATCAACTCAAGCAACAAAGCTTGTTGAAAACGCAGTTAAAGATAACTTTGACCATTTCTTAGTAGAAAATGGTGAGTCAGCTCAAGCGCTGCTTGATTATGTTATTGAAAGATCAGAAGAACGTCTAAAACGTCGTAAAGAAAATGAAGTTAAAAGAAAAACAGCTACACAACGTCGTTCAAGATTACCAGGTAAGCTTTCTGATTGTACAAATAACTCAAATATTAATACTGAAATTTTCTTAGTTGAGGGTGATTCAGCTGGTGGTTCAGCAAAACAAGCTAGAGATCGTAAAACTCAAGCGATTCTACCTTTAAAAGGTAAAATTCTTAACGTAGCTAACGCAACTAAAGAAAAGCTAATGCAAAACCAAGAAATTAAAGACATGATGATGGCTTTAGGTTGCGGTGTTGGTAAAGACTTTAATATGGATAATCTTCGTTATGAAAAAGTTATTATCATGACCGATGCCGATGTTGATGGATCTCACATTGCGACACTATTAATGACATTCTTCTTTGAGCAAATGCCAGAGCTTGTTCTTAATGGTCGTGTATACTTAGCATTAAGCCCATTATATAAACTTTCAACAAATGAAAAAACAATTTATGCTAAAGATGATGCAGAAAAAGACGAATTATTAAAGACAGAATTTAAAGGCAAGAAAAACGTTGATATTAGCCGATTCAAAGGTTTAGGAGAAATGCCAGCTGCGCAGTTAAAAGCAACAACAATGGATCAAGAGCATCGTAAGTTATTACAGTTTAATGTTCCTTCTGTAGCTGAATCTTCAAACTTAGTTAAAAAGCTAATGGGTAAAAAACCAGAAGAACGTCTAAAATTTATTAAAGAGTTTGCATCGTCTGACTCTGTAGCATTAGATTTATAATTATTCTTTTTGCGATCTTTTAATTTATTTAGTCGGTCGTGTACTATTTGTACACTTTCCTCTTAAATAAATCAAAGTCTAATCAAAAAGAATAAATTATGTTATTTTATCTATTTTTGTCATTGGCTAAAGCCTTGTCGCTTTCATCTCGATGCCAGACTTGATCTGGAACCTCTGAGGTAAATAAAAACATTTGAAACTGATTTCTGAGATACCGGATCTTAGTCCGGGATGACGCAGATGTATAAAAGAGCCATTGTGGCTCTTTTTTGTGGTAAAAATACCTCTATAGTTAGACTGCATTACCCTCGCTATATTGCAGATAAAAAGCAAATAGTTTAATATGAAATAATAGTATAAATGTAATTTATTTTAAGGGTTATAAAATTGAAATTTCAAATTAATAAAGGTGCCATGTTTGGGCTTGATGCCAGAATTGCTTTGGCAATATTCGGAGCGTTGTCAGTTATTTCTGGAGCTGCGTTATATTCAGCGATTAAGACTGCTAAGTCAGAAACATACAGACAATATTTTGAAGAAATGACTAAGGCAAGCGAACAGTATTATTTAGATAATGGCAAGCCTTTGCCTCAGCATACAGATAGTATAACGGTGTACGTTTCAGATTTAGTAAATAATAGAGAAGGCCTTTCTACTTGGAATGGTCCATATGTAACCGGTAGCACAACAGGAACCTATTATATTAATGATAGCACGGTAGATAGTGCAGACCCATTAGCTCATACAATATTGCATTTATATAAAAAATCAGATTGGGCTGATACAACTATTCATCAGACTTGTACTATAGGAAATGCAGATTGTGCAGAGTTTTTAGGTTTTTATGTTAGTAATACAACTGCAGAAGTTAAGCTACAAAAAGTTTTTGATAACTTAGATGATTTGGTTGATGGTGGTGATGGTTGTGGCACAGGTAATGTTCGTTGTTTGGATTTTGCTCCAGCAGGACAATATGCGGTGTTATATCAAGGTATTTTACGTAAAAGAGAAATTTAACAAGAGAAGAGGTAAAAAATGTTAAATAAAAAAGGTGCCATGTTCGGGCTTGATGCCAGAATAGCCTTAGCGATATTTGGAGCGCTATCTGTAATAAGTGGTGCAGCGTTATATTCAGCTATTCAAAATGCAAGAATGGAAAGTTATAGACAGTATTTTAATGGACATATTAAGGCTAGCGAACAGTATTATTTAGATAATGGCAAGCCTATTCCTCAGTTTAGCTCATATGTTCTTTATACACCTGATTTGATTATTAATAGAGAAAGTTTAAAGACTTGGAAGGGGCCTTATATTGATTATAATAGTTCAAGTATAAGTGTTATTATGGATTCGGTGTCTAATCAAATAGGAACAGACAGTGTGTTTCAGCTATGGCTTGCTCCTAAATCTACTTGGGCATCAACAACTGCTAATAATGCCTGTGTTTTAGGGTCGAGTGATTGCACAGAGTACATGGCTTTATATGGAGGGACTGTAGAAGGGGAGGCAAAAATATTAGATATTTTTAATAAGCTAGATGGCCTAATTGACTCTTCTGATGGTGCTGCAGATGGGAAAGTTAGATTTAATTCTACTAGTTTTGGCTATTTAATGTATCAAGGGTTACCGAGAGTTAGAGCTTCTTAATAGATTAATGTAATAAAATGTTGAATAGACATTCGGTATTCTGTCTTGATAGTTCTTTGGTTAATATAATGATGTATCTGGTAACTTGAGATATTATGATGCAGAAGACGCGGCTTGGAAATATTCGTATGTTTTAAAGTATGCTCCAGTAAAAAATCCAAATGATTAAGCCTTGTTAGTGTTTAAGTTGTTGAAAGATAACATAAAATTGCAGTCTAAACCTTTTGCTTGAAAAAATGTATTTATAATGCTATATTGAAAGAGTTGAAAGACAAGTCATATTGATATGACAAAATGGTTTATTATCGTTAACAATAAGAGCGTAACTATATGTTTTTATATTTATTCCCCTATATTTTTGCATTATGTGCAATGATTTATGTTCTTACTTGGATTTTTGGGTAGAGCTTGTTAGAATAAAATAAATCAAATCTTAGAGAATTTAAAACAACCACCAGCACTTTGCGGTGGTTGTTTATTTTTTGTGTTTAATGATAGAAGGTTGTCATCCTAGACTTGATCTAGGATCCAAATAGCTTGTAGTTTTTTTACTAAATTTCAGATGAAAAGTCTAACCATGATGGATCCCAAATCAAGTTTGGGATGACAGGGTAGGGAAGTAATGTAACTATTGTCATCCCGTGCTTGGTCTGGCATCTCTGAGGTAAGTTATGATGTTTTTAGCATAGATTCAGGATATTAGTCCGAGATGACAGAATTAAAAAACCACCTCAAGTAAGTGAAGTGGTTTTATAAATATTAAATTAATTATTTTTTATCTTTTTCAATTTCAATTGATAAAGTTAGGTCTAACCATAGTTCTTTATCTGAAGAATCAACTTGCATTTTTGGTGCTGCATCCATTGCTATTTCTGCAGACATTGTTCTTGCCATATAAGGTCTAGGGCTTGTTTCATTTAGGTAATAGTCAATTCTTGTAATATCAAAGTTTTCACCTTTAATTGTTTTTGTGATGAAGTTAGCTTTTTCAACTGCTTTGTTATACGCTTGTGAGAATAGTGTTTCAAAGAATTTTTGCTTTGCATCTTTTGATACAAATGATGTTGTATTAACTACTTTACCATTTTGTGTCTGAAGAGATGTTGCTACTTCTTCTAATTTAACTTTGTCTTTTGTTTCTATGCTGATAGATTGGCTAGCTTTGAACTTTTTAGATTTATATTCTTGGTGAGTTCTAAAGCTTGTAAGTTCGTATTTAAGATCCATGTTTTTTACAGTATCTGTTGCTGATTTGATTTGTTTATTTAGATCTAGCTGAGCATCTTTTGCAGAATAGTCTCTTGTTGAAAATTCAATAACTGCTTTAAACATATCTGGTTGTGTCTTAATAATAGCTTTTTCTTTTACTTGAACTAGTGTAACATCATCATGTTCTTTATTTTCAGATGCATTTGCTGTTGCAGCAAAACCAAGAGTTAAGGCAATTAATAGTAACTTTTTCATTTTTTTTATTTTCTCCTTTTGGGATTGTTATTTTGTATTATTTTGTTAGATTTAGCAATAAAAAAGAGCAAGCTAATATTGCTAATACTAAAGAAATAATAATTGTTGCATTAATCTTTATATTGTCGATCAAAACCGCAATTAATGTAAGGATTAGAACAACAGAAATAATGTTTGTTATTCCGGCAGTTGATGCAGGAAAGTTCTTATAAACATAGCTAATAAGTAAGTTTGCTGGTGCAGTAACTAGAATAATAGCAATGCCAGTTCTAGCTAATGAATTTGTTGCTGTATAAATTGATGCTAGTTGAACCGGTAGTAATTGGCCTGAAATAAACAGAATCCCTACATAAACAATACTTGTTGCAAAAAAGTTAATCGCAAATGGAATTAGATAGCTTGTGATTGATAACATAAAATTTTAGCCCCTTTAAATGTAAGTATTTAGTTTTTTATTTAATGCTTTTAGCTAGTATAAAAAATAAAAAAAATACTTGCAAGATAAAAATAAAGGTGATAGTATATATTTATATTATCAGTACAAGTTATTTTATTGGTGGGCCGTTGAGTCCGCCTTGTTTTATGGCAAAATAAGACTTATAATGGGTTTTGCTGCTGAATGATAATTATTATAAATTTAAGGGAAAATAAAGTTATGTTATTACCAATTGAACAAAAAGTTTGGGATTTGATTGCACAAGGTGTTGAAGACTTAGATCTTCGTCTTGTTAGAGTTAAATATATGACAAATCCAAAGCAAAGATCTACTTTGCAAATTATGGTTGAGCCTACAGAAAGCACAAATGAAAACAGATTATCTGTAAATGTAAATGAGTG
>Ga0070724_10000595_pt1 | contig 24764 bp, 14 predicted proteins | sample tdDd001_FD_67278 | JGI IMG/M metagenome (GOLD analysis project Ga0070724, IMG submission 67278) | Marine sediment microbial communities from the Atlantic coast under amendment with organic carbon and nitrate - tdDd00.1 | ecosystem: Environmental > Aquatic > Marine > Coastal > Sediment | place... | reverse complement strand
ATTAGTTGCAAAGGTCCCATCTGCATACATATGTATAACACTTACTTTTTCATCACTGTAAATCCATGTGCCTAGACAAGTCTCAAACAGGTCAAGTGGCTCATCTACTGGTATACTTGTGTTTTCTTCACTCTCTTGATTACAACCTATTAATAGAAACATCATTATAATTAAAATTATTCTTTTCATCATTTCACCTTCTATCATTTATTAATACCCTCATTATCATTAAAGACCTAATACTGTTTAGGGTCAAGTGAAAATGTATTATTTTTACAACTAAACATTGAACTATTTCTTAATTGATATAAGAATGTTGAAATTTATTAATAGAGATTAAGAGAAAATCTCTAAAGTATTAAACAACTATTAATTGCACAATTTTGGTAGATTATCCTGTTTTATCTCTTTTCTTATAGGGTTAGCTGCAGTTGCAAAATACATAGTAAAATGTATAAAAAAAATAGTAAAACATGGTAATGTACTCGGGTATCTTCGAATCTAAGTGAAATCAATCAGTTTATATAACTAAAAACCCTGGTACAGAACTTGTGTTCTGTTTTCGTTTGTAGTAGACTTATACTATGAATACAAGTAAACTAATCAAACCTAAAGAAGCCTGTCAGTTATTAGGCATTTCACTTAAAACACTTCAGAACTGGGATCGTGATGGTAAAATCCATATCTTAAGATCTCCTAGTGATAGAAGACTTATTCCTATGTCAGAGATTTATAGAATAAAAGGTCAAAAAGAAAGTCGCCGTACAGTATTATATGCTAGGGTTTCTTCTTATGATCAAAAACACAAGGGAGATCTAGATAGACAAATCGCTACTCTTGCTTTACACGCCTCGGAGACATCTTCTTATAAAGTCATAACAGATGTCGGTTCTGGACTTAATGATAAGAGAAAAGGACTTATGACTATGATGGATATGGCGAAAAGTCAGTCAATAGATTTAATCATTGTCACTTACAAGGATAGGTTAACAAGGTTTGGATATAACTATTTAGAAAAGTACTTTAATGCCTTTGATGTAGAGATTATTGTACTTAATGATACAAAAGCTGATAAAAGTCCAAAAGAAGAAATGGTTGATGACCTTATGAGTATAATCGCTTCCTTCTCAGGAAAACTATATGGACTAAGAAGCAGGAAACATAAGATCATTACTCAAAAGACCAAGGAGATTTTATTAGATGGACTTGATGACCCAAACCTTTCAAGACAAGATAAGAAATAAATCATATAACCAAGTCTTAGATACAATTGCTGAATATCTTTCTATGATTTCTAGAAAACTATTTGTTGATATAGCTTACAAGAAGAAATCAAGAAAAGTACTTAAGAAAGAGTATATCAGAGAGTATGATATATTGGCTAGGCAGTTTAACTCAATTTATAGTCAAGTCCAAGGTCTTATTGATTCTAGACTAGCCCTTCTTGAAGTAAAAATAACAGACAAGTTACTTAGAATTGATAATCTAACTTATAAGATTTCTAGTTTAGAAGAAGAAGTCCTCGGATTAAGTCATTTTTTAAATTCTACCAACCAAAAGCATCCAGACTTCAGAAAGACTGTATCAGAAAAAAAGAAGAAGAAGTCTAAAATACATCATAAGAAGAGAAAACGTCAAGCATTCTTACATCAACTCACTAGACTAGAAGAAGATTTAAGAGATAAACGTCCTAGAGTCTGCTTTGGTACAAAGAAACTATTTTCAAAGCAGTTTAAAGGTGTAAACCATGAAGCATGGTTGAAAGAATGGCGTTTGTCAAGATCACATATGTTCTTTCTAATAGGTTCTAAAGACGAACGACATGGTAATCAGAATTGTCAGTTTGATGGAAAGTCTATAAGATTAAGAATACCACCTAAAATCCAGAAAGACTTAGGTATCAGGGATATTCTTATTGAAGATATAGACTTTAATTATGGTCATGATATCATCTGTAAGTGTGCCTGTCATTATGGCTATAAACTCAACAAGTCTTACAGAGAAGAGAAAGTCTATCAAAGTATTTCTTATAGGTTTATCAGAAAACTGGGTACCTGGTATATACATGCCAGTGTACAAGTAGAAAGACCTAAGGAAATTACAAGTCCTTATGTAGGTGCACTTGGTGTAGATTTCAATGTAAATCATGTGAATATCTATCATATAGACAGGTATGGTAACCCAATAGAGCATCAAACACTCAAGTATGAAATATACAGTAAGTCTACTAATCAGTTAACAGACTTACTAGAGCAAGTAGCAGGTCAAATAACTGACTTTGCTATAGAAAATGGTTTAATGGTTGTAATAGAAGCATTAGATTTTAAAGACAAGAAGTTATTTCTAAAAAGAAAGTCAAAGAAGTATAGACGGATGTTATCAAATTTTCCCTATATGAAATACACAAACATAATGAAGACAAAGTGCTATAAAAGAGGTGTTGCACTCTGTATGGTAAATCCAAGAAACACCTCAAAGAAAGGTAAGAAAGTTATAAAAAGATTAGGCTGTTCATCTCACGATGGAGCAGCTTATATAATAGGCAGAAGCGGTTTAGGCTATAAATAAAATGAACAACTGATTATATGGCACCCAAAAACACTTGTAAAGATGGATGAACTGTATGTAGTTTATCACCTGGCATGTATATAATCAGATAATTATCACATTACATATACTTACATAATGATCGGCTTTAACAAGGCAAATGGGGCATTCCTTCATTGAGATACGTTTCCCATTTTGTAGGTGAGATTCCTGCACGATACAAAGGAAAGTCGTGGCCTTTGGGTATTATACGATAACGAATAATGTTTTAACTAAAGATGTAATTACTATGTCATTATACATTTTTGGTAACGGTATACTTGTTGCACTATAAGAAATATTTGGAGAAAGATATGAAGCAAAGAAAAAATAATGAAAGCGTATTATTTGAGAAATTAGAGGCCATTGACCAAAGTTCTTGTTTTCAGACTTTAACTCAAAACTCACCAGATATTATCATGCGATTTGATAGACAATACAGACATGTTTATGTTAACTCTAGAGTTGAAGAACTATTAGGTATGCCACCTGAGTCTTTCTTATTTAAAACACATAAGGAGATTGGTTTTCCTAAACACCAATATGAGTTTTTTGATTAACCATTGAAGTTGTATTTGAGTCTGGTCGTGATCATAGGGTTGAAATAGATTTAGAAAATGGTCTTTGGTTGGATTGGGTCCTTTTCCCTGAGTTTGATAAACACGGTAATGTAGAAACAGTTATCACTTCTGCACGTGATATTTCTAAGAGAAAATATTTAGAACTAGAACTAGCAAGAAATAAAAACACATTAGAAGATATGAATGTACATCTCATTGAAGAAACTAGAATGAGAAATCATGAAATAGAAGAACTACAAGATGCTACCATGGTTGCACTAGGTGCTTTAGCAGAATCAAGAGACAATGAAACTGGAAATCATATCAAGCGTACCCAAAGATATGTTAATTTGCTGGCTGAAAAACTCATGGAACAAGGCAAATATAGAGATTTTCTATCGCGGAAGAAAGTTGATATTTTATTTAAAACGGCCGCTCTCCATGATATAGGTAAAGTAGGTATTCCTGATCGTATCTTGCAAAAGCCTGGTAGATTAACTCAAGAAGAATTTGAAGAAATGAAAAAACATACCTCATTAGGTAAAAAAGCCTTTGAGTCAGCAAGATTCGAATCAACAAAAACACCACCTTTTATTGTTATAGCCGAAGAAATCATTTATGCCCACCATGAGAGATGGGATGGCTCTGGTTATCCAGAAGATCTTAAAGGTGACGAAATTCCTCTTTCTGCACGCTTAATGGCTCTTGCAGATGTTTATGATGCACTTGTCAGTAAAAGAGTATACAAGCCATGTTATTCATCAGAAAAAGCTTATAATATTATCCTAGAGGGTAAGGGTAAACACTTCGATCCTGATATAGTAGATGCCTTTATAGAATTAAAAGATGAATTCTACGCAATTTCTAGAGAATACAAAGAGAAACCTGAGTAATCAGGTTTCTAATAATATTCTTCCATTTCTTCTCTTTCAACTTCTATCCACGCATCATCTTTGTAGATTGATTTTACTAAATAAGCTGTGTATGGTTTCTCAGGATTATCTGGATCGTTTACCCATTCATGACCTTCCATCCATGTAGGCTCTAATCTTTCACCTACCCATTTATAGTATGTAGAGTGATAACCTTGATCATAATAAGTAGAAACCACTTCCTGACTTTCTTCTTCTGTCCATAAATCACCAGTTTGACTCATGTCACTTAGTAAATCGTTGTATATATACGCTGATCTATTATCATCCCAAAGCCAGTAATAAGACGGCATATTACCCATAGTACCACCATCCATTTCAAACAAGGTAATATCCATGTATCCATCAAAGTTCCAATCTACAATACTTAGTCCATAGTCTGAACTAGAATTCATATATGTAAATGTGATGAGATCATCTATTCTCTGGATTAGATTTTCTTCTTCATCATATATTTCTATTGTCATGATTGAATATCTTGGCAAATTGCGACCATCATCATTTTCGAGTCTATAACCGATCAACTTAACGATTTGAAGTTGATTATCTTGTAAATAAGAAACTTTATATTCAAGTGGAGAAACTATTACCATGTCACCCCAAAACTTTGCCATTATAGCTTCTTGATCATTACCATAATCTCTTACTTGAGCCACGATGTCATCATTTAGAAATGATGGCTTTTCTTTTTCAAATATATAAAGATACTCTAACAGTTCAATGGTTCTTTCCTTGTAAAAAGATGTGAGATGACCCGGTTGAATTAAGATGTTTGATACACGACTATGACCTTCATAAAAAGCTTGGAACCTAAAATGAGTACCATCACGGAGATATTTTTCAAAATTCTCCTGGGCTGTTACAAGTACTTCCCATGACTCATCATCTAAGTGTTTTCTAAGTTTATGAACTGCATATTCCATTTCTCTACGCCAAAGACCTGTATATGCAAAATCAAGATCACTTTCAGAATTATAATAAAGACTCGATGAATCTAAAACCATACTCAAATGGTGCTCATAAGCCCTATCTAATGGATTATCAAGTATATAAGATGTAAACTTATTATCATCCTGACCAATATATCTATTATAGTCAGGTTTATATTTTAATGCAGTAGATAGTTGATGTTCTAAATACTCATTATCTGTAGACTTAATATGCAGTTCATCTGCTAAACCACGCATAGATTCTGATTTTATCTCAAGTTCAGACCTTAAGTCATCAGTTTTATTATGTAACCCATTTATTATATAAATACTAGCTATAACATAGATTACAACTAGCCCAATCCATATCTTTTTCTTCATCATAACTTCCTTTTAAAAATAAAACAGTATTATCTAAATATCAATGACCTCTAATAAGCTTCTGTATTTTTCGGCTTCCTTCTCATTATCTGATTCATCATAAATACTAATGAGTGATAAATAGGCATCATGATTATATTTATTGAGTTTAATGGCTTTCTTTAAATACTTCTGACTTTCTTTAAGACGACCTAATCCTTTGTAAGCTCTCCCCAATCCATATGCGGTGGCTGAGGTTTGATTAATATTGAAAGCACTATAAAAGTAGGTCTCCGCTGATTTATAGTCATTTAACTCTAAATACAACTCACCTAATAGAAACCTTGAATGATCATAAGATACATGCGATTTAACAGCTTTCTTAAATAATCTAATGGACTCATCGATATCACCATTGCTTTTTCTTATCTTAGCCAGCTCACAAAGTGCAACTTCGTCATTAGCATGTTTGTTTAAATGAGATAATAAATGTTGTTCAGCTTCATCTATATTGCCATTTTCTAATGCATCATAATATAACTTCATTTTATTATCTAATCTATATCTATCTATTTTAAATGCCAGTTTAACCAACTGTAATATAGAATTCATACATCTCCTTATATAAATCAATCCTATTAACTCTTATTCTACCTTTTCTATATCCTCTTCTACTTGATCAAATACTTCTTCAATACTTAATTCTTTGCTATCATGCTTTATTAGCCAGTATAGACAGGCACCTATAGGAAATCTAAAGGAAAAAACCAAAGGACCATAATAGCCACTTTTACCAAATCCTCCAGTAGGAAAGCCTATACTTAATAAATTAAAAGTCATTTCGCCAGAAGACCAGACAAATGCTATGACACCCACACCAGTCAAGCAAAATAGACTCCATAAAACTCGCTTCCTCTTATCAGTAGAGAAGCATATTGCAGCTGTAACTAAAGAAAATAGTAATGATATAATAGTTAATAGAAATATGAGATAATGTAGAACTGTTTTATCTTTAAATGTAAATCTTGTATACTCTTTAAGAGAAATATCAGATACATTTAGGTTAATATTATGTGCTTTGAGACCACCTTCTACATCAGTTAAAATGAAGGAATATCTGACATAACTATTGATGTATTCAATCTCATAAGTCATTTTGTAATAAACAACACCATTCATATTGCTTATATGATAACCAACAATATCTTTGCCTATGTAATCACCTACATCAGCTAAAAAGTCAGATAAACTTTCTACATCCTTGTAAGCCTTAGAATCTTCTTTAAACTCATCAACAAAATTACTGATCACAAAATCATGGTCCTTTTCTTCTAAAGCTTCTAGTAAATCCATCCCAAGTTTTGTCACTTCATCTGGTACAGCATCATAGAATTTCATTTCAATACTTCTTTGAACAATTAGACCAATAATTGACATGCCTAGAAATAAAAATAAAACTATAGTTAAAAAAATCTTTCCTCTTTTATTCATTTAGGTAACTCCTTGAAATAAAATTTTAATTACTTATCAGAACTATAATATATTCCATTTTATAACATATGAAAAACTATGTATATATTCCTTATTTGACATTAAGAAATTGATAATAAAATCCAACCAAGCTTATCTCACCTTGATTGGATTCTTAAATTAACTAATTACTATCTACAATAAATACCTTTCCATCCTTCATCAGGATTATTATTATATCCTCTAACATCAAAATGACCAAATTCCTGGTTTAAATGAATACTTCTTGTAGCGCTTATTATTTTTGTATTTTCATCTCCTACTTGAACCTCATAAGTGTAACCGGGCTTATAGAAACCGAGTTCTGTTCTTAAGTATTTGTTCCCAATATTTACATTGATATCAAGATCACGTTTCGCATCATAAATTCTCACAATAGTAGCATCCCTATTGGTATTGTCATATGTTGAAAAATACGACGTCTGAATAGATTGTCTCGTTTTAAGAATATTAGATATTCTAGCTAAGTCATTTATACTATCATAATTATCTCTTATGCCAGAGCGATCTAAGTTGAAATCAACTTCATTTAAACTTAAATAGCTTATGAAACTGTTTCTTAGTTCTTGACAATAACCTATAAACTCAACCTTGTCGTATACGTTAATTACTTTGTATTTTAAACACTCAGCTACAATTATAATTAGCATTTCTAATGATGGTAATTCATTCTCTAAAGTTAGATATACATATCGCTCAAACCCATTATCTATTGCCAATAAGTCAGCATCGAACTCTTTTATATTATATTTAACACTTATATCCTTTGCTATTTCTTTAAACTTTTCAATATGTCTCTTATGTTCCATATATGCTCCTTCAATTTCTGGGTATAGTTCTACATCCTATAAATAGTTTATAATTAACATATTGTTAAGTAAATAGACATATATGTCCATAAGAAAAGCCCTAGATAATCTAGGGCGTAAGTCTTATTCTTTAGTAACATCAATTGATACTTCTTGAGTTGTATACTGATTTGATGGATCTACGATATTAAGTGCTACTAACTTATATGTTTCGTTTGGTAAATTAGAGAAACTTACTACTGCTGATAACTCATCTAAGTAATTAATTGAATCTGCGGTAATACTTACATCATGACCAGCATCGTTTTTGTATTGAAGTTTAAATTGAGAAGCTCCGTTACTTACAGAAATCTCAGAGTTAAATGTAATCTTCACTTTACTATCAGCTACAAATCTTGCATCTTCGATACCAATATCAGTATTGACAATATCCACACCTTGGAAGTTAAACGACAATGGATATGATTGTGCTCTACCATCCGCTTCAATCAAACCTGATGAAACTTGTAATGTATAGTTACTACCTTGCTTAATTGGCTTGTCTTTATCTAAGTAAACAACCAATCTATTGTTGTACTTACTTGAATATTGAATGAGTACATCATCTACACCAATAATATTTGCAGCTATTGAAGCTGAATGAATTGGTTTATCAAAATACAAGTATAACTTTGTACTTGTAACTGGTTGTACATACTCTAATTTAGCATGACCTGTTACTGATACTGATTGAGGTACAACAGTATAAGTATTGTTTGAAATAGTAGATGCCTTAAATGCATTTCTAGCATTTAAAATAGTTAACTCATAAGATGCATTTGTTGTCATAGTTAGAACTTTTAAGTCAACTGTTCTGTCCTTTTCAGGACCAGTTTGACTCATAACTGCACTTAAGACTGCAGAATTTGAGTTTGTTGTAGCATTCTTAAATCTATAGTTAGCTATATTTGTTGCAATAGACTTATCAATATCTTGGTTAAATACAATTCTTACAGTATCATTCGAAATCGCATCTGCTGAATCTACACTTAAAGTAGTATTGTTTCTTCCATCACCAACAAAATCAAATGTCATATCATTACCAGAATCTAAGTTTGCATCATATGCACTAGTTAAGCTACCACGTGCTTTCAATGTATAGACTACACCTTGTTTAAACTCATATCCTTTTGACCATATAGCAACACCATTATCAACTTCACCCAGAACAGCAACTTCCATTTCATTGTAGTTACCGTCAACAACAGGTGTACCATTTTCTAATATCTGATAATGAGCCACTAGACCTACGTTGATATTTACAGGTTGCGTAAAGAATACATGAACTAAGTTTTTACTTACACCTTCTACACTCTTAACCTTAAAATAGTCAGATGAAACTTCTGGTGCATCATATGCAGTTACATTTGATGATAAAGAACTAGCAACGTTGTTTTCATTGTCCTCTACATTTATTAAAGTCACAATCATATCACTTACAGCTGCCTTAGATCCTAATGTAATTGTAACGACATTATTAGCAGTTAAAACATTAGAAATCGTTTGACCTGTAGAACCAATATCTACTTTAACTTGCTCCTTAGTTAAGCTTTTTATGTTTTCATTTAAAGTTACAACAATTGTTGATTCTGATGTAGCTTCTGTTTTAGTAATAGAAGTTTGTGTAGTATCATTCTTTACTAAATTATACGATGCAGCCTTCGCTTGAGTTACTACACCACTTGTAATTAAGTTTTCTATCATTGTCTTAGAAGAGTTCTTATATCTAAGGTTCAATGCATTATATTCTAAAGCTAATACTTTACCTCTAGTAATAGAATTATCCTCTACTTTAAAAGCATAGTATGCATCATCTACAATACCTTTCTCATATGCTTTTAAAAATACATTGTCCCATGTAAAATCTGTTTCATTATACTCTAATGCTTTAAGCATCATTGTTAAAAAAGCTTTTTCTGTTAATGGTTGATCTGCTCTAAATGTATTGTCTGGATAACCAGAAATAATACCATTCATTGAACAGAAGCCCACAAATGGCGCAAACCATTCATCACCTTTTACATCAGTAAATGGTGTCATACCATAAAATGATGGACTAGCTAAAACAACTTTCTCTTTACCAATTAGCTTTACAATAAAAGTAGCCGCCTCTGCTCTAGTTAACTCACCTGATAAGTTAAAGCCACTACCATCACCTGATAAAAGACCAATTTGATTCATAATTGTAGCGATTTCTTGTTCACTTTTATCTTCAGCAAATGTAACCATACTAAATGATAATGCAAAAACAAGAATCAAACTTATTATTCTATATTTCTTCATGTATGCCTCCTAATTAATATTCCTACGAAAAGCGTATCACATGTGTACTGAATGTAAATATTTTCATATCGCTTGTAATACATTTTTAAGATTATAGAAAACAGGACCATTAAGGTCCTGCACTTATTTCAATCCATCAAACATTTTTCTTATAACGATAATTGCCTGTTCTTTAGTTGTATTACCTTTTGGTGAAAATACATCACCACCAACACCTGATAAAATATCATATTGATTGGTCATCTTTTCAACTGCATCACTTGCCCATGAAGAAATTTCACCTTTATCTGTAAAGTTCTTATATGTCGTCTTAGTAATTAACTCTCTGTTCATTATCTTCATAGCTTTATCTAAGATAACGCATAACTCTTCACGTGTTACATTGTCATATGGAGCAAATACACCAGGTCCTCTACCACTAATAATACCTAAATCATAAGCTCTTAAAATAGTAGGGTTATTTGTATCATTAAATACATCCTGTGCAGCTTCACTTTCAGGGAAACCTAATACAACATCATAGAAGTTCATCACCAAAGTCACAAATTCTTCTCTAGTAATTGAAGCTTGATAATCATCTATAACTTCTTTAACCAACAAACCTTTTGAGTTTGCAAGTGTAATAGATTCAGTCGCCCATGACGATGGGTTGTTTTGGAATAGAACCTCATCTGTAAAGTGATTTAAAATATGTTCAACAGAAGCAGTAATGATATCACCATTCTCATCAAAAATAACAATACTTGTTGCATTATCTTCTACAGATACTGTAATAGTTGTATAAACCTCAGGATCTTTAGAAATAACCTTTAAATCAATCTCACTAACAATATAAGCAAACAGAGCATTCGATTTTATCTCAGCAACTTTTAGATTATTGTAGCTTCTATCTGTTAGGTCTCTACCAAGGTCAGATATATCACAGAAATCACCACTCTTTTTCTCGAAAACTGTTTCATAGTCAAATAACCTTTGATGACATTCTTGTAACTCAGCAAGATTGGCATTCAAATCTCCAGATCTTTCGTCAATTAACTTGTCTAGTTCAGCCTTTCTTTGTTTAGTATATTCAATTTCATTTTCAATTAACTCAGCTGAAATACGTAATTTATCAATTTTTATATCATAGTCGGTTTTGATCACTTCCGTTAAGTCATACAGTTGATTATCTACAGGAATAAAATTAACAGTAGGTGTATATCCCATACCGATACCGATTCGAGCAGATTTTTCAGCTTTTAATTCTTTTATATTAGAAATTACTTTTACACTTACTGAATCTTCATATCCATTATCAGAAGTCACACCTTTAATTATAGAATTCCCTAGTGAAACCGCTTCAAGATAATCACCATCTACTATTTTTAAATACTTTGTATCAGATGATGTATATTTAACTTCATCTAATAATGGATAATCACCAATTGCCATTTGAAAATCTGGTTTTAATTGTATTTTTTGACCTATATAAAGAACATTCTGACCATATTCCTCTTCAAATATGGTTTCATCTATTTCAAAACCCTTTAACATCGAATCAGCAAACACCAAGGTTTCATCGTATGTGTTTCCATCTGCAGTAGCATCAATAAACATACCACCTTTTTTGAGCGCGGTAAAATAAAATAAATCCCCTTCTTTATCAATACGACCATAACTTGAAGTTCTAACATTAAACTTAATACTATCTCTATTTGCATTATCTGGCGTTACTGTAAAATCCAACTCAATTCTTTCTCCAACTTTAACTTTAGTATTATCCATGTTAAATTCAATATCTTTGACTTTTACATTTGGATCAGATTTAGATACAACTGGAAGTGATACTTTAACACTCATATAATCCTTTAGATTTCCATCTTTTGTTTCAACAGTTATAGAAACTGTACCTGTCTTCTTAGCAGTTATTTTACCTGATGAACTAATAGAACATATCGACGAATCCGATGACTTCCATATTAAACCTTTTTCAAAGGGTTCAGCCAGACCAGCAACAGGAGTAATGACTGCAGTTAACTCGTGAGTCGTATAGTCTTTTGTTAATTCTACTATATTTTCAGTTATTTCAACATCCTTTACACCTGAAATTACATTTACCCTTACAGTTGATACCTTATCATTATCTTTCGAAGTTGCTCTAATAGCGGCGTCTCCAACCTTTACTCCTTTTATTAACCCTTCATTATTAACAGTTATTGTACTGGAATCAAAACTATTCCATTCTGATTCCTTTAAGTAAATTTCTTTACCAACAATAGGAGTATAAGTTACTGTGAGCAACCTCGATTCACCAACATATATGGTCTCACTTTTTTGATCAATAGAAACCTTATCTACTGTAGCGAAACTTGCAACTTTCAAATAATCCCTCTTGCCAGCTTCAGTACTTTCGACAAATATTATTGCTTCACCAATACCAACCACAGTTACTAATCCACTCGAACTTACAGTTGCAACTTCATTATCAGTAGATTTAAATTTTATTCCACTATTCATCTTCACAGGTAGTAACTCTACAGGATTAATATTGTATGTTATACCAAAAGTCTCACCCACTCTTAGTGTTTGATCTGGTGTTGTCACTTCAACGTTTTTAACAGTATTTTTTACAAGTACATCAAATTTCACCTCAAGTATTTTAGAGCCTTGATTTAAGTTTCCCGTTACTGTTACACGACCAGCCTTTTTCCCTGTCACAATATCACTACTGCTAATAGAGCAAATACCATCTTCACTATATGACCAGACAATATCACTCTCATCTTTAATTATTTCACCACTAACAACTTTAGTATCAAGTGGGATACTTTCACCTACATATAACTCTATTAAGTCTTCCTCAGCTGATACAAACATACTAAAGGAAAGAATAAAAATGAGCACTAATACGACTGAAACTTTTCTCATGTCTACCTCCAAAATCTTTATTTCCAACACATATATAATTATATCACTAATTAATTTAAATTACTCAAATATAGGTTTAAAATCACCACAATTTAATACATGTGAAACACAGTAAACCAAAACTTAATTATAAAAAAGGATTCAGTAATTTGAATCCTTCATAATTCTCTAATCAAATAAAAACCAATCATGTGACTTTGAGATTAAAACAAAGCCCATTTCTCTTGTAGCATTATTTAATGGATTGAAGTTTACTCCATCTCCACTTAAAACATCATTTGCATTAATTACTTTTACACTCTCTTGTGCCCAAGGGGCAATACTACCAACATCTGAAAAGGAATCTTTCCAATCCATATTAGAAGCACTCTTTTCTTTAACACATTTATAAGTATTGTAAAGCATAACTGCCATCTCTTGACGAGAAACCAAACCATCTGGATTAAACTCTTTCTCTGAAACACCACTGATAATACCTAATACATTAGCTTTTTTTATAGCATTTTGTTCAGCTGTAGTCAAATGACCTATATCTTCAAATGGCTTTGCCATATCTAAATCAACTTGTTTACTACAATGCTTATCAAATAAACCAATGAGCATTCTACAAAACTCTACACGTGTTAAGTTCTCTTGAGGATTTTCTAACAAGTCTTCAGCAAAAGAGTATCCCAACAAACCTTTACCAAATACTGAATCAGTGTAAGGTTTAGCCCATGAAGAGATATTTTGTTCTATATCATCATATGTTACATCGCCCACTTTAAAACTTGCTGTAGATGAAGCTTTGGATGAATAATTATATGCATCAACAGTCAAAGTATACTCACGTCCATCAATAAGTATCGATGAGGGGATTATAAATGATGAATCGGTAATTTGAACCGATTCTAAAAGAATCTTATCTGAAGTATCATCATGTAACGATATTTTGTAACCACTAGTCCCATCTACATCAGGCCAATTGAAAATAGCCATCTCTTTTGAATATATTTTATTCGTCTTCAGATATGGTGATGCAACCTCTACTGAAGTTACCTTAAACTTTACCCCCTTAGTAAGTGATTTACCTTCTCTATTCACTGTTACTATTAACTCGTATGATTGTCCTGATGACAACATAGCTTTTGACAATAAATAATGTGGGGTATTTACATTTTCATCTACTGTATTAGAGTTACTACTTATATTTTTAAGTGTGACGTGATAATGCTCTGGTTCAACACTAGCCTGCCATCTTACTTCAAAGTCCCTTGACGCTACATTAGAGTTGTTTTTTATGTTCGATATTGTTGGTGATTTCAACTCCGGATACTCCCAAGAAAAATAAGAGTGATCCCAAAACTCATTACCATTTACAATAGCCCCTAATGAAATTTTATACTGATGCCCATATATTAGTAAGTCTTTATTGATATCAAATCGTAACTCACTAGTATCTACTTTTTCATATATCATAGTATTATCAGTCATATCCATAATTGATACTAAGTAATAAGAAGCATCTTTTATACCATTCCATTCAATCCAAATACTACTTGTTGAAGGGTACTTAGCATTATAAAATGGATAGGATATATCTGGATTTTTATCCTCTCCTTCTAGTATTTCAAAAGTTGCTGTACTTTGACTTGAAACATTATCCTTGTTAGCTGTAACAGTGTATGTATACTTATGTTTTGCAGTTAAAGCACCTACAGGTATCTTATAAGATGTACTCGTCACTTGATCATTTGATATAACTGTATAATTATCTGTTACATCTCTAACTGTAACGCTATAGTTATCCGCTAAATCTACACTTGCCCAAGAGATTCTCACATCATCTAAGTTATACTTCATATGACTAGATTCAGAAAGTTGAGGTTGTCTTAAAACAATAGGTTCTTCTTTTGTTAGAAACTCAACACTAGAAGTCGATCTTTCACTACCTTCAATGGCGGTTACACTAACCTCATAACGATGGCCAAATGTCATTTTATCGCTAATGAAAGAAAAGGAGCTACCTGTTACAGATGCATTTGAGACAATCACCTCATTTTCTGTTAAGTCTTTTAAAGACACTAAGAATTGTGTTGCATCTGATGACCAACTAACAGAAGCACTAGTGGGATCTTGGACTTCATATGGTGCTGGATATGTAATAATAGGTGGTGGAAGCTTTTCCTTCTCTGCAGTTGCAAAATGACTTTCACTAACATTTGAAGGATCATCTAAAGGATAAACGACTATTTTATAAACACATCCATTACTTAAAGATGGACCACTTATGACATATGAGCTCGTTGCTGTTGTACTAACAACTACACCACCCTTTGTAAGATTTGTAACTTCAACGTGATGCTCTCCATCACCTGACCAAGATATACCAAGATCATTTACTTCTACTTCACTTCCATTCCCTGGACTTGTTATATCTGCATATACACAAGTTCCTAGCAAAGTGAAAATAATGATAACCATAACAATAAATCTCTTCAAAATAGCCTCCATAATCTATTTCTCTACCAAATCATCCCAATTATAATTTTACATCAACACATATATTTTGTTAATAGAATAAAAAAAATAATCCAAGTAATCTTGGATTATTCATCATCTTATTCACTCACTTCATTGAAATCTTGAATATAGTAGTTAAATGCTTCAACTAGTTTGTATAAGTTTAATTCCTTTGTCTGAATATCTAACTTTGCATCAGCAACAGAATTTTGATTTTTAACAACATCTAAATATACAAGCATACCTAAATCATATTTCAATTGATTTGTACTTAAAGTACGTTCTGCAATTTCTAATTTAAGCTTAGATATTTCTAAATCTAACTGTGCACTTAAAATACTGTTATAATCAGATCTTATTTTAACTTCTTCTGTTACTTTAGCATCAGCTAACGCTTTTTCTAAATCAGCAATCGACTTATCAAAATCTTCAGCACCTTCAGGACGCTTGTAAAGTGTATATCTTGTTTCTACTTCTTTCTCTAGCTTTTTCATATCTAAATCTTTTTGAGCTTTGCTAACAGAAGTACCTTCAAGAACTGCTTTCTCAACAAGAGCTTCTACATCATATTCAATAACAGACAATAACTCAGGATTATCAGTTAAGATAAAGATAGTGTTCAAATCTACACCTAGAGTTTTAGCTAAATCCATTTGAGCCATTTCTAAGTTCCATTTAGCTTTCTTTATTTCAAGTTCAGCTGTTGCAATATTATTTTCTAAATCTAAAACTGAATTCTTAGTCGTTAGCCCTAAACTTAATTCTTTTTTCTTAGACTCTAACTCTTCCTTTTGTACTTCTAAGTTATCATTTAAAGTTTCCATTGATAACATCTGGTTATATAAAGTATAATATGAACCCACAACACTAATTTGTAGATCTTGAACTGCCTTTTCTTTATCAGTTTTTAAGTCTTCTAAAGTTCTTTCTTTAACGACTGGCGTATATTCTTTAGTTTTACCAGCAGTAAGATATGCAGATGAACTTAAACTTTTATCTAACTTGACGATATCAGCTTCATGTTGAGCAGATTTTAAGTTTCTTTCTGCTATTAATATATTATTCTCATAATTCTTTATAGCGATACTATTTTCTGTTGCTAATTCAATTGCTTTTTCCAAAGAAACTGTTATTTTCTCACTATCCTCTGCAAATGCAGGTACAACTGCACTTAAGAGAATAACTCCAACTACAAATAATGATAATATTCTTTTCATTTCTTCCTCCTAGTATGCAGGTCCAATACCTGATGCAGCATCCAATTTATCTACAGCTCTTAAGTAACTTCTTAAATTTGTTTTTACTGTATCTTCTGACATTAACATTTGATACTCCACTAATTTTAAATTTGTTTCAGTAACTTGTCCAATATCAAATCTAGCTTTCATATCCTCATAGCTTTTTACTTTTAGATTATATGAATCAATTGACAATAGATAATCATTCCACTTTGATAACGCATCAATGTATCCATCTGAAATATCTTCTTTAACTAAAGCTTCCGCTTGTTCTAAATCATAAGTAGCTTTTGTAGTTGCTATAGATGCATTCACTCTGTCAGTTAATAACTCATTCGATAAATATATAGATATAATGTTTTCTTCTCTTTCTTTTACACCTAAATCTATACGAGCATTCTTTGTTTCTGACCTATTCGTAATAGCATCTGATAAATAGACATCCAAATCTTTATGAATAGCTTCTACAGCTAAAATATCATCATATTCAGCTATAGCATCAACAAACACAAACTTATCTGTTACATTAGCATCAATCAATTGATTGAAGTTCATTTCTAGTGTATCTAGATTAAAAGCTAATTGCTCTATCTGTTTCTTTAAAATTTCTAAATTTAACTCACTGATTTTTAAATCAGTCTCAGATACTTGTCCTAAGTTATATTGAACTATCTTTTGCTCGTGTTGAGTTGTACTTATTTCTAAATACTCATTCTGTAACATTAAAGTATTTTGTAAACCCACTACTTGATTATACAGATCTTTAACACCACTATTTAATGCAGGTACAATGCCTTTTCTAGTATTTTTCAACTTTTGAATTTCAGCGTACAAAGAATAGAAACCAAAATCTCTACCTTTAATAAATGTATCTAACATTTCTTGATTAGAATAAGTTGGTGGTTTATCTCCAAACATCATTTTATACTGAAATAACTCAGCCTCTTCTTCAGCAGTTAGCAGTTGATTTTCTGTATGTTTTTTTTCATATAGATCTTCAAAAGCTTTAATAGTATCCAACTGAGTTTGCAATGCATTCTTACCAGTAATTGCACTATTATACTGTTTCCATAAAGCTTCAATTGAATCGTCTAGTTTTTCTATATTTGTTTTATCCTCATTTGCCATATCTAACGCATCATCAATTGAAATAACTGTTGGTTCTTCAGCGTAAACAAATGAACTTAAAATTAAACTAAAAACGATTATTAAGGAAAGTCCTTTTTTTATCATTTAAATCTCCTCTCAAATTATCTTATACTATTAATATAGCATAGTTTTGTATCCGTTTTGTATCTAAGATATCTCTTTAATAATTTTTTAATTCATCCTTTAAGAATTCTTTAATAAATAGAAAAAATGCGCATACTCAATAGTATACGCACTTTATTATTTATTCTACTATTACATCTGTATTAGTACTTGTTGTCGTAAATTGGTTTGAAAAATCAGCAATATTTGAAGCTTTTAACACATAATAATTTTGATCAAAATCATTCGAATAAGTTAATATAGCAGTTTTCTTATCATAAAAACTTATTGCCTGTGTTGCTATTGTGGATTGTTTATTTTCTGAATTTGTATATTCAAGTACAAATTTTGCAGCTGATGTAGTTTGCGAAATTTCCTTGTCAAAAACTACTTTGATTTGATTTTTAGATATCGCAACTGCTGATTCAATTATTACGTCTGGATATGAATACGTTACACCTTGAACTTTATAAGCTACATTTATATATGTTTTTCCATATATATCTTTAAGTCCTGTAACAAAATTTAAATTGTATTCTGAACCAGTTACTAAACCAGCACTCGAGTTAACATAAATTTTTAGTTGATATGGATTCTCTGGATCAAATGTCATTGCCTGTTTAGAAACACCAGTAACAACAGCATTTACTGAGTCTGAATGTAAAGGTCTATTGAAGTATACTGTAATCAAATTACTATTTTCAGCTACAGCATAGTCAACTTTAAACGGATTTTCGCTAAAGTCTTGACCTACAAACGGATAAACTGTTTCACTAATTGTAGAACTATTTAAACTATCCTGTAGATTTTTAACAGTCATTTCATAATTTCTATCTTTAGTGAATGTTAACCATTTTACATCTACATACTTATCTTCGAACTCACCTTCTCCTGTAACAGTAATACCAAAAGCTGCAGGGTACTCTAAATTATTTGTTACATCTTTTAATCTGTAGTTAGAAGTATTTTGAGCGATAGACTTATCAACAGGTTTATCAAACTCCAGTCTTACATGATTCTCATTTACTTGTTGTACATTTACAATATTCATTGGTGTATTTGGCATTACACTTACACCAAACTCTTTATTTAAATCTTTACCATTGTTTAACTTAGAACTATATGCACTCACAGTAGTACCTTTTGCTCTTAGAGTATAAACAGTATTTTCATCAAATTTACCAGTTTTAAGTTTAATACTTAATGCATTATTAGTACCAGCAACTAAGGAGGTTTCCAATGTACTAAATCCACCTTTAACAAATTCAGTATCACCATCATAAATCGAATAATTTAATGGTAATATTGCTGATGAGTTAATTGGATGTGTGAAGTACACATCTATCCTATCTATACTAACAGGTACAATTTTACTAATCACAAAATAATTAGAAACAATAACTGGATCTTCATAACCAGTAAACGATTTAGTTGTTTCCTTATATCTATAATTTTGATTATCTTTTAAGTTACTGATTAATAGGTTGTATTTCGTGTTTGCAGTTTGCTCTTCTGTTTCTAAAACAAATGAATTACTAGTAACATTAGTTAATGAGAATTGAAGAGCCTCATCATTTTTATCTACTAATTTGATCATATCATCTGTAATAATCTGTGCATCTTCAGTTAACTCAACCTTGACTTCTGTTTTAGACTTAACATCAATTGATTTTATAGCCATTTCTACTTCATCAACTTTTACTAAATCAAATTCATCAACAACTGTCTGTGATGCTATGCCTTCTGAAATTAAGTTCGAAATAACTGTTTTTTCTTCTTCTTTATAACTTAAGTTTAAAGAATTATACATTACATTAACAACGCCTGATCTTAAATAACTTGTATTATCAGATGTTTTATCTTCATAAGATGAATCATTAATTAAACCTACTTCATAGGCAAAAGAATTTACAGTGTCCCATGTGAAATCTGATTCATCGTAACCTAATCCCTTTAATACCATTGTAAAAAAAGCTTTTTCACTCAGTGGTTCTAATGCCTTAACTTCTCCATCTGGGTATCCAGACATAATATAATTTCTTTCACAGAATCCTACATATGGTGCATACCACTCATCACCTTTAATATCTGGGAAGTTACTTCTAACATACAAGGCTTTTCTAGCTTGCACTTCCTCTTCTTGACCTAATAACTTTACAATAAATGTAGCAGCTTCAGCTCTAGTTAGTTTACCATCCAGGTTAAAGCCAGTATCATCACCACTGATCAAATTTATTGCATTTAACTCAGTGGCAATTTCCTCATCTGATTTTGTTTCTGCAAATGTAAACATACTAAATGTTAGTGCTAATACAATCACAAATACAAAAATTCTCTTCATTTTCATTAATAGCCTCCTATATCATTATATTCTATGTAAAGGCTAACAATAAAAAAAGGATTTGTAAAGTTTTACAAATCCAATGTAATATTTATTTAAGATTGGTTTACAATAAAAAAAAGTCAGAGATTAAATCTCTGACTTAATTATTATAACTGATTAATCAGTAGCAACAGTTACATTGATACCAGTTGATTCGTTACCAGCTAAATCTACTAATTTAACATTAACAGTACCTGCATCAGTAATTGCAGCATCAAATGCAGCAATTGTACTAGCACCAGAACCATTTGTAAATGTAGCACCTGTAATTGAACCATCTAAGTCAATAGTTAATGTTACGTTAGTTGTAGCATCAAGGTTAGCAAAGTCACCAGCTTGTAATACATAAGTCATAACTTCAGTACCAGCAGTGAATACCATAGAGAAACCATCAGCCATGCCAGAAGCAGCCCATGCATCGTTAGTAGCATCAGACATTAAAGCAACTGTATCATCTTGATTTGCAGCAGCATCGCCACCTACAGCATCAACATTTGTAATTACAACATTAGCTGTAGCAACATCTACTGGAGCAGTCTTATCAAATACTACAGCTGAACCTGCAGTTAAAGCATTAACTGTAGTTGTGTTACCTGCACCATCAGTCATTACAAAGCTAAATGTTACATTACCATTAGCATCGCCTGAAGCCATTGGAGTAGTAATTGTCCAAGAGTTGCCTGAACCAGCAACAACTTCTGCAGTAGCAGCGTCCGTACCATTAACTTCTACGTCTACAGCAGATAGAGTTACATTTTCATTAGCTACAATTGTAAGAATTACATTATCGCCAACTTTAGCAACAGTTGTAGTTGCATTATTAGATGCATTTGTTACTGTAGTAGCAGTTGGAGCAGTTCCATCATATTGTGCAGATGCAGGAACACCAAATGTCATCTTAGAAGCATCAGCGTTTGTCTTAGCAGCAGCTGTGTTTGTTCTATCGAAGATGTAAAGTGCACTTGTCTTTTCAGTAGTTACATAACCTTCAGTAGATGGCTTTAATGCTGAAGCAAAAGTTACATGGAATGATTTACCATTATCACTTCTAGTAGCAGTAGCAGTAGTGATTGTACCAGCTGCTGAATCACCAACTAATTGACCATTGATTACAAATAAGTCATCAAATTGAGTCTTAGAGAAGTTAGTCATAGTATCACCTGTGTTTGCAAACTCATCATTTGCTGGAGTGTTGTTTGCAGCATTGAATGATAATGTTGGAGTTGCAGCATCAAATGCAACAGGCTTATCCATTTTAATTGTCATACCCATTCTATCATCGTCTAATGTAATAGAAGCGATAGCTGGACCAGCAGGAGCTGTAGTTGATTTAGCGAATTCTTTAACTAAACCAGTTTGAGTTGAACCACCGTTTAATGCAGTTAAACCAGTCTTATCAGCTTTTAATGAAACTGATTGTGTAGCGTTGTTAACATCTGAACTGATTACTAAGTATACGTTAGTAGCAGCAGTATCAATTGCAGCACCTAAGTGTAAAGTAACTTCTGTACCAGCAGTGTTGATATCAGCAGAGATAACTGGTTGAGCAGTTGTCTTTTCAGCTAATAATCCTGTTGTAGCATTTACTACAGCGTAGTTAGTTAAATCTTTAGCTTCAGTAGCGTTCATAGCTTCTGGATAGTAAACTACGATTGTGTTCTTGTCAGTCATTACAGCATAAACGTCAGTAATTGCTGTAGCAGCTGTTGAAGTACCAGCAAATTCTCTTTCATGTTGAACATTTGTTACACTTGTATCTTCATCTTTTAATGTAACAACACCAGCAGTATCAGCTAATTCACCTGTAGTAACAGTTGGATCAACGATAAAGTAGTGAGAAGTATTAGTAGTCATTGCAGCTGATAACTTAAAGTTCCAGATTGCAGCATTACCATCATACTTAGTTGGATTTGATAATGTTAAGTTCGTTCCAGTACCGAATGTATCTGCAGCAGCTAAAGCAACTTTTGCAAATCCAGCATTTGGAGTTTGAACTGGCATGTTAAAGTATACTCTAATAGTTTGAGCATCTACAGCCATAACACTTACGATTTCTACTTTAGAAGCAGCAGTATCATTGAATGCAAATACTAATGTAGTATCAGCACCGTCAGTACCTTTAATGTAAGATTTGTTTGCTTTTAACTTGAATGTATCATCAGAAGTTGTTGCTGTAGCAGCTTTGAAAGCTGTAGCAGAAGTAGATCTAATGATTAATACATTTTCTTCACCATCAACAGTTGATTGGTAAGCTTTTGCACCAGCAATGTTGATGTAAGTAGTTCCATCTACAGTGTATGTTAATCTATCAACACCAGTATCAGCAATTAATGTACCAGCAGTTGAATTCCAAACTTTACCTGCGATATCAGAACCAGTAACGTCTCTATCAAAGATTACTTTAATAGTTTGAGCGTCTGTAGCTAATACAGCTTCGATAACTGGTAATGTAGCAGCAACACCTTTACCAACGAAAGTTTCCTTAACGCCAGCGTCAGCCATTGCAACACCGTCAGAGTTGTTTAAGTTCTTAACTGTTAATGTGTAAATCTTACCTTCAGTAGTCTTAGGTACAGTTAATTTTACTGTATCAGGAGTAGTTGAAGAGTAAGTAGCTTTTGTTGGGTAACCAACAGAGTTGTTGATTTCATAGTGAGAAATATCAACAGCTTGTGTAGCATCTACGTTCTTGTTGAATACAACTGTTAAAGTAGTACCAGCAGAATCTAATGTAGCGCTTGTAATATCAGAAATCTTAGTAGCAACACCTTTACCTACAACAGTAGTTTTTAATTCAGCAGTTGTTGCATTACCAGCTTTATCCATGATACCAGTTGCAATTACAACTTCATATAATGTAGCTGATTTTTGTTCAGTAGTAGTTAACTTAATAACGTTCTTACTAATTGAGAAATCTGTAATAGCTAATTCAGCTTTATCACCGTACTTTTCAGTAATTGTGATCATATCAGCAGTAGTAGCTTCATTTACATAATCTTTTTCATCAGCAGTACCAAATGTTAACGTCATAGTAGTGTTACTTGTAGACGCAGCAGTTGGAGCAGCTAATTTAGTAGTATCTTTTGCTAAACCAACGAAAGTCTTCGCTTGAGAAGCTGCTAAATCTGTACCATATACAGAACCAACGTTTGTTACTGTAACATTGTATAATGTTGCAGCTGATGTATCAGTAGCTAATGTTAATCTTACGATTTGACCAGCTTTGTAAGTTGCTTTTTCAGCAGTAGTTAAAGCTCTAACTTCAGCTTCAACAACTTCAACTTCTGTCTTATCACCATATTTCATAGCGATTTCGTAGTTAGCAACTTCTACTGCAGCAGTTTCATCAACTTTTTGGTTAAAGAATACATCAACAGAAGTTGAAGTTACAGCAGTAATTTTTTCTAATGATTGCTTAGCAGTTGGCTTAGCTTTACCTACGAAAGTTTTAGCAGTGTCTTTAGTCATAGCATTTTCAGCTAAGTCAGCAGCACCTTCAACTGTAGTAGTATAAAGTGTAGAACCTTTTTGATCAGCAGTAGTTAATTTAACTTTGTTGTTAGCTAAGTATTCAATGTTAGTAACAGCTAATTCAGCTTTATCACCATATTTTTCAGCGATTTCAACAGTTAAACCATCAATTACTACAGCTTCAGAGAAAGTAATTTCTACTTCGTTGTAGTCAGCAGATTCAACTTTTGAGATAGTTGGCTTAGTTTCATCAGCAGCCATACCACCAAAGTTAGCAGATTCTTCACCTGAAGTTACAGTGTAAAGGCTACCTGCAGTTGTGTCAGCTTCTAAAGTAACTAATACTGTGTACATGTCAGCATCCCAAGGAGCGAACTCTACAGAAGCTACAGCTACAGCAGCAGCATCTTTATCAGTTACAACAAATTGATCAGCAGTTACAGCAGTAGGAGCATCTAAATCAGAATCTAAAGATACTTCAACAACTTTAGAGTTAACTGCAACAGCACCAGTAATTGCTACAGTAGCAGGAGCTTCTGGAGCAGGAGCAACATAGTTAGTTAAACCTAATGAAGTACCGAAAGTATCAGTTTCATCCATTTTAGGAACGTCTAACATAGCTCTCATTGTAGCGAAAGCTTCGCCTCTTAAAACTAAAGTTTCGTCAGCTGCATCTACAGCGATTTCTAATTCTTCAGCTTTAGCGTTAACATCAGCCCACTCTACAGTGTAACCTAATGCTTTAACGAATAATGCGTTAACTTGTTGAGCTGTCATTACTTCGTTTGGTGCGAAAGTACCATCGCCCATACCTGACATCCAACCTTGTGTTTCAGCGAAAGCAACGTATGGTGTATACCACATGCCTTCTTCAACGTCTGTGAAAGATGATTTGAAAGCGTGTGTAGAAGCTTCCTCTTTCATTCCGTATAAGTCTGCTAAGATAGTAGCCATTTGTGCTCTAGTAAGCGCAGATGCCTCATC
>Ga0070724_10000590_pt1 | contig 24867 bp, 25 predicted proteins | sample tdDd001_FD_67278 | JGI IMG/M metagenome (GOLD analysis project Ga0070724, IMG submission 67278) | Marine sediment microbial communities from the Atlantic coast under amendment with organic carbon and nitrate - tdDd00.1 | ecosystem: Environmental > Aquatic > Marine > Coastal > Sediment | place... | reverse complement strand
TTGGTCGGAACAGCCTATTATATTCCTTTGTTTGATTATTGGGAGTCTATGACTGAAACATTTATGGGGGAAGTATTGATGCCTGTTGAATGATCTGAAATACACGCGTAGTGATGGTTTGGATTTACTATAAAAAAAATGAATGGATGTTTTCAAAACTCATGTTTTAAAAACCATCCATTCATATATTTTATATTTACTTCTATTTTATATTTACTTCAGTTTCTTGTAACACATTTGCTGAGACCCTAGTCATCCTACTTAATGATTTTTACCTTTACTTCATCTTTAAGGACTCTTTTTTCACTGTACATTTTTTCATCAGCCTTTTTAATGAGCTCTTCTATTTTTGCGTGATCATTTGTGTCAAAATCCACAATACCGTGGCTAACGCTTATGTTGTAAGGTCTATCATCTTTGGCGTTAATCTCAATATAGTATTTTGCTATCCTACTCCAAACTTCTTCTGCTTGTTCTTCATTGATATGGCAGAAGACAACTAAAAACTCGTCTCCACCCATTCTTACAACAAAATCACTGTCTCTAATCGCATTTTTGATCCCATTAATAGCCTGAATAATAAGGTCATCACCATGTTTGTGGCCCAACTTGTCGTTTACTTCTTTTAATCCATTTATGTCGATAAAACATAAACTGATTTTATCAGCTAAGCTATTGTTGGTTTCCATTAACCGTTTGAGTCGAGATAAACCAGCTCTTCTGTTAAATGCTCTTGTTAACTGATCATACATCATCTCATTAAAATACTGAGACATTTTTGCAATTTCATTTGATTCAACACTTTTAAGATTTTTAGTCATATTTTCATCCATATGAGATAAATCTTTAAGTTCATTAAGTAGAATGGTCATTGGCTTTCTTATTTGATTATTTGTAGTAATAAATGAATAGGAGGTGACCACTATAATAGCTATAATAAATATCAAATTTATCACATAAGCTATCATTACTTTTCTCTTTGAAAGGTCAGAGTATCCTTGTACAAGGGCATCAATATCCCTTACAAAATCATCGACATTATTATTGATCTCAATACAAGTTGTTAATTCTCCTGTTTCATTTATAAAATCTTCATAACAGGGTTTAAAACTCTTCTCCCACCTATTACTAATACCAAGCATCCGAGTAGCGCTATCCTGGTAGTTTTGAAATGGATGATTGGGTTGTTGAAAGCTCAATAGAATATTCTCAAACTGATTAAATCTATCTTGCATCTTGTCTAAAATATGGACTTGATTAAACTGACCATCGTTTAATTGACTATTTAATTGGGCAAGGTTATAACTCAGTTTTCTAAGCTGTCCTGCGTTATTAACTATTTGTGCATCACTTTCAAGACTTTGATATACAACTATATTTACGACTACAATCAATAGTGACAATACAACTAAAACTCCGTGCGACAATACCAGCTGCTTCTTTATTTTCAACTCATCACCTCTTGAATCTGCTATACTCCTTTCACCCAATCAATTCATCTTCTATTTCGTTTATTCATCACTGGTCTGTTAATCAATTTCTTTTTCCATAGTTAGATTATATCAGGCATTCTTTGTTGAGTGAAATTTTATGGCGTATTTCGTAATAATGTTGAAGCAACTCCATTCAAGTCTACCCAAATAAGGTGTAGCTGATACCTCTCTGCCTGCAATGAAAACCAAGGGATTCATATAGTTTTATTGCTTTTGAATTTTCATCATCAACAACTAGTTCAACCTTTTCTGTAGTTGGAATGACAAATGCTTCTTTCAATAACCGATTGAATAACATCCTGCCATATCCTAATCTTCTATGTGTTGATTTGACCCCAACAAGTTCAATCAAAACTTCTTTATCAGTTTTATTTGTGAACGTTAGTACACCATATCCCAGCAATTCGTTGTTTTCGGTTAAAATGAATACTCTCCTGTCATTATTAACACTCGCGATTAGCTGATTGCTTGTCAAATAATAATTATGTGCTATCTCATCATGTAAAATACGGAGAACTTCTTCATATTTATTGTTATACTCCTGAACTATATCTGTAAAAGGCAACATTTTATAGTTTTCCCGTTTAAGCATGTAAAGTCTTTCATCCTCTTCTTTAACACTTCCTATAGTCAACATTAAACTTATTACATTCTTGTTTTTTACATTGATGTTAAAACTAAGTGAAAAACCTTTGTAATAGCTTTTTATCAGGTCAATCATATCAATTGATAATTTTTCAAACAGATCTTTAAACTTACCTGACACAAATGGTCCTACAATATCTACTCTTTCTATTTCATCAATACATATTGCGCCTGCAACTGCTATTAACTCATTGTCATGCCATACACCAACTACTTTATTTCCCCCTCTTGTTAACATGAACTCAAAATCTGATTCAATGCTCTGCAGGGTCTTACAAGCATATATTATATGATTTTCAGGTTTACTGTTGAGTAAATATACTAGGTTAACAATTTCACTAAAATCTTGCATTGTACATATTCTGGTTTTCATTCATTCTCCTAACTGATTATCAAGGTGTTAACTATTAATCTTTTATGCTGTGACAGTAAATACACTCAAACACTCTTTTAAGATAATTCTATTTTGATATAATTGATAATATCGAAAATTGTAAATATCTTGTAGGGAAACTAATTACACTTGACAAGTAAGGAGAAATATGTTCGTATCTTTAAATCTTACAAACTTCGGAACAAAACTAAAAGAGATTAGAGAAAGAAATGGATTGACACAAAAGGCTGTTTTTGAACGGACAGGTATTAGTATTGAGACCATCAGGAACATCGAAAAAAGCAAAGTTATAGCCAAGTTCGAAACCTTAGAAATTTTATCCAACTGCTACAAAACAGAGTTGCTTTTACTTCTTCAAGAACAAAAATTTGATTTTGAGTTGCGAAGTATTTCTCAAAAAATAGATTCAGTTCTTATTAGCAACAACATGTTGGAATTCGATAATTTGGTTCAAGAGTTCGACAAAATAACATCCGAACTTGGTTTTAGCAACTCATTACTTAACTCGAATGATGTAGATAATTTTAAGCACTTTTTGGAAGCTATCCGATTGTACTATTCAAGTAGAAATGATCATTACTCTGGCATTACTCAACTATTAACAAATATCCTTACAAGTTCAAATCCCAAGTTTCAATTGTCAAAAATTGATAGCATGACCTTTGATTTTTTTGAGAATCGAGTCTTACTCCTCTTAGGAATTATTGAGGGAGACAATGGTAACATTGAACTCAGCAACTTGATATTAACCAAATGTCTGCGCAACTCGGATTTTAATGATGTCAACTATGAAAAAAAACACTTAATCCAAACAAAAATTCTTGCCAATTTAGCATACAATTATCATTTATCAGACAATCATGAAAAGGTTATTGAACTGTCGTCAAAAGCAATTAAACTGTGTGATAACAACCATTCTACTTATTGCTTGTCCACAGTTTTGTTTAGAAGAGGTATTGCTAAGCACCTTTTAAAACATGGAGATGCCTTTGATGATTTAAGCCGTGCACTCTTGTGTCTTTTATCTAATGGTCAACATAAGTTGTTGGATGATTATATTAAGGCTTTAAAGTCACATTATAATTTACATTTTGACTATGACTACTCTATGAAAAGTTATAATATTGTTTAAGTTTGAATAAATTTCAAAACGGATCACCTACAATAACTAAATATATCGCGTACAACCTAACTTGTTTTTAGCTGTACCTGTGTAATAAAAATGGATACATCTCAAATATTTTATTTGAAATGTATCCATTTATCTTTATACGATATGTTTGTTATAGGGTGTTCAGTTTAATAGTTATTTATTGAACTAAAGAATCTTTTGTATTAAAACAACTTGCTCCTACTCAACCGTTACCGACTTAGCCAGGTTACGCGGTTTATCTACATCATTACCACGAGCTAATGATACATAGTATGCGAACAGCTGCATAGGAACAATACTTAAAATTGGAGCTAAAACGTCCATTGTTCTTGGAATCCAAAGAACTTGGTCTGCAACTTTAGCAATCTCTTCATGACCGTGTTGAGCAATTGCTATAACATGAGCCCCTCTAGCCTTCACTTCTTTTATATTAGACAGCATTTTATCAAATATCTTTTCTTGTGTTGCATATGCTACAACAAGCGTTCCTTCTTCAATAAGTGCAATGGTTCCGTGCTTTAACTCACCTGCTGCAATGGCGAATGAATTAATGTATGAGATTTCTTTAAGTTTTAATGAGGCTTCAAATGCTAAATCAACATCCACACCACGTCCCATAAAGAACACACTTTCATTATTAAACTGTTCGTCTGCAAGTTGCTGAACAGCTTCGTAATTGTCTAAAACCGTTTGAATAGCCTCAGGCATATCCTTCAGGTTATTTAATAGCGTTGTATACATTGTGTCATCGATAGTGCCTTTTAAACGCCCCATATGCATTGCAATTAGATAAAATGCAGTTAATTGTGTTGTGTACGCCTTAGTTGAAGCTACACCGATTTCTGGACCTGCCCACGTATAGAAAACATCGTGTGAGTCACGTGCAACAGATGAACCAACCACATTAACGACACTTAGAATACGTGCACCTTGACGCTTAGCTTCTCTTAGGGACTGAAGTGTATCTAGTGTTTCACCCGACTGAGAAACAGCAATAAATAAAGTTTTATCATCTATAAACGGATCTCTGTATCTGAATTCTGAAGCTATATCCACTTCAACTGGGATATTGGCTAATTTTTCTATTGCATATTTACCAACAAGTCCTGCGTGATAAGCCGTTCCACAAGCAACAATATAAATTTTATTGAAGTTTTCAAGGTCTTCTTTAGTCAGTTTAATTCCATCTAAAACAATATTGTCTTCTTCATCTAAACGTCTATGCAGTGTTGCATGAACACCTTCAGGTTGCTCATTAATCTCTTTAATTGTGAAGTGTTCATAGCCTTCTTTTTCAGCTGCATCAGCATCCCAAGTTACTTCGAACACGTCTCTATCAACCTTTTGACCAAGTGCGTCAAAAATTGTGATGTTATCTTTTGTCAAAAGTACAGTTTCATCGTTTTCGATTAGATAAACTTTTTTAGTGTATTTTAAGATAGCCGGTATATCAGATGCTAAGAAGTTCTCCCCTTCACCAATACCAACAATAAGCGGACTGTCTTTACGCACTGCAACAATTTTGTCTGGCTCATCTTTGCAGATTACGCCAATTGCATATGCACCTTCCATTTTTTCAACAGATTTATTAACTGCGTCCAGTAGGTCACCTTCATAGAAAGTAGCCACAAGGTGTGCAATAACTTCAGTATCTGTTTCTGACTTAAACTCAACGCCTTTTTCTTCAATCAACCAGTCTTTTAGTTTCATGTAGTTCTCAATAATACCGTTGTGAATTACAGCAATTTCACCAGACTGATTTAAGTGTGGATGTGCATTTAATACTGATGGTTCACCATGCGTTGCCCATCTAGTATGCCCTATACCTACTTGTGCAGATAATGGTGATTCTTCTAACATGTTCTCAAGATTTTTAAGTCTACCTTTGCACTTTCTAACATCTAGTCCTTTGGCGTCTGCATTGTAAACTGCAACACCAGCAGAATCATACCCTCTATATTCTAAACGTGATAATCCATTAATCAAAACTGGAACCGCTTGATTGCTACCAATATATCCTACAATACCGCACATAATACGTTCTCCCTTCACGCTTTCGCATGTTGTCCTGACCCAACTGGGTCTGATTAGTTGTCAAGAGTTTTTGTAAAATTGTACATTCATATAATCAACTTACTTTAATTCAAAAAAGCACAAAGAGACCCATGATGGCCTCCATAATTTTTGCATAGAAAAAGCGCATACACTTAAGAGATGCACTCAGATTAAGCCCATTTTTAATTCTCATCCGTCTTGATTTGTGACACAGATCACTCCGTGCTTTTGCAAGACTTTACGGTAATGAGTTACCGCAGGGCACCCGCCGAATATTTCGATAAACCCTGTCCTCGTCAACTGATAATTATCAGTCCTGGCGCTTCTTGTCTTTAAGTTGTCGACTTACTAATTGAACCCACCTCCTAGTTTTTGTCCAATTTTAACAATTAACTCCCATTCAGTATAACAAACTTATACCCTAATTCAACCATTTAATTTACTTTGTCACACAATTGTCACTATGTTAAAAAGACGTAACAAATGGATTTTTATACACTCCAAGTTACATTTATCATATCTGTCAATATGAAATTTTGAATGGTTTTTTAAACTTTTTACTTAAATTATTGTAGAATTTACACTATTTTTTGAGTATTTGAAGTTTTTCGACAATTTAACTGGGTATTGAGGTACAATAGAAGAGGGACATTTATTCTTGGTTTACATATATAGTATATTAATTGCTTGGTTTATTAAGTGTTGAATACCAAAAATTTTTATGGGTTACACATTATTAACTCAATTTAACATTTTGGCTCAAATCACTCAAATTCCACGTTTTTTTTATATTTAAATGTGACATTCATGTAATAAATGTGCTATAATCTCTACTACGGTTTTATATATCAATCATTTGTAGGAGGACTATTATTATGCAAAAAAGAGAAAATTGGGGTTCTCGACTCGGCTTTATCATGGCTGCTGCAGGCTCCGCGGTTGGTTTAGGTAACATCTGGCGTTTCCCGTTTACTGCTGGTACTAATGGTGGTGGCGCATTCGTTATTGTTTACCTATTCTTCGTAGCTGTAATCGGTTTTAGTGTTATGCTTACAGAATTTGCGGTTGGTCGTAGAAGACAACTTGCTGCTGTAGGTGCATTCAAGTCTGTTGATAAGAGATGGACTTTCACTGGTGTTCTTGGCGTACTATCTGGCTTCCTAATTATGGGCTTCTATCCTGTAGTAGGTGGTTGGGCTATAGCTTACATATTTAAGTCAGCTAGCGGCCTTTTAGCTAACCCTGGAGCAATTGGAGACACATTTGGTGCTTTCATTACAAGTGGATTCGAACCTCTAATTTGGATGGTTGTATTCCTTGCTCTGAACATCGTAATCGTTGCTAAAGGCGTATCATCTGGTATCGAGGCTGCTGGTAAAGTACTTATGCCTCTACTATTCCTTATCCTAATCATCATCGCGGCTCGTGGTCTTATGCTACCTGGCGCATGGGCAGGTATGGAATTCCTATTCACTCCTGATTTCTCTAAGATCAATGGTGAAGTAATTCTTGCAGCACTTGGTCAGGCATTCTTCTCACTTTCACTTGGTATGGGTTGTATGATTACTTACGGTTCTTACCTGAATAAAGAAGAAAACCTTATTTCAAACGCAGCTATCGTAACTACAATGGATACAGCTGTAGCACTTCTAGCAGGTATCGCAATGTTCCCAGCAATGTTCTCATTCGGTATGGAACCAGCTGCTGGTCCTGGTCTAGTATTTGTAGTTGTACCTACGATCTTCGCTGAAATGGGCGGCGCAGGTGTCATGTTTGCAGTTCTATTCTTCGTAGCACTTACAGTTGCGGCTCTTACTTCTTCAGTTTCACTACTTGAAGTTGTTGTTGCTTACCTAATGGACGAAAAAGGCTTCGAAAGAAAGAAAGCTGTATTCGGAACTTCTGCAGTTATGGCTGTTCTTTGTGTACTAGCTTCTCTATCACTTGGCGGTCTAGGTCCTGTACTATTCGGCAAAGGCGCATTTGATATCTTTGATCTTCTTACAGATAAGATCTTCCTAGCTATCGGCGGTATGTTACTATGTATCTTCGCTGGTTGGAGACTTAACAAAGAAGACCTTAAAGAAGAAATCACTAACGGTGGCAAAATTGCATTCGGTATGTTCGAACTGTGGTATGCCCTAGTTAAGTACGTAATCCCTGTAACGGTTGCAATCGTTGCTTACGGTGGTATTTCAAGTGGTTTCGAAGGTGGCGCAGGTCCAATCATGATTCTAGGTTTAGTAATCATCGGTATCTTTGCTGCATTCTCTAAGAAGCTGTAACCTATATTCAATACGTTTTTAAATAAACTACTAAGAACCAAGGTTATATAACCTTGGTTCTTTTATGTCTATATCAAAGCTTAAAACTACTCATCACAGCTTAGGTCAAGTATACGAGTGCATTTAAAGGCTCTAGGTTAACATTAACAGTTTTCCTAGAGCCTTAATATGTTCGTTCATAATTTATGTTTGATACTTAACACTGACCTCTAGTTTGACGTCTCAAATTGATGTCCACAAGACTTACACGTTACACGAACTTTTCCCGCACCTTTAGGTAGACGCATTTTTGCAAAACATTTTTCACATTCGATAACTGAGTAGTCTACTAGTTCTTCGATTTTTTCCTTGTCAAATCCAACAACCATTTCTCCACCAATATTGAATGCTGGTACACCCATAATACCACTTTTACGTAATAAATCTCTAGCTTCGGTATCTACGCTTATGTCTTTCTCGATAAACTTATACCCCTTTTGCCGAAGAAACTCTTTGGCTGTAGAACAGTATGGTCAAGTTGGTGTTGTGAATACAATTATGTCTTTCATAATATCCTCCTCTTAAGCTTTGTTTATAGTTTTAGCGGTATGTTTTCACTACAAGTGTGACACTCATTATTTTTAATGTATACTTTAGTCTTTTGAATATTGCGTTCAATTAATTTCACCCCACATGTATGACAATAAGTATTTCTATCCACCTCACCAACATTACCTATATACACATAGTTCATATATTTCTTGGCAATAGCCTCAGCTTTCATTATAGCTTCTAGTGAGGTCGCTGGTTTATGATAATTATGATGGGGATAGTACCTAGTAATATGGAGTGGAATATCTGGACTGACATCTTTTAACCATGTGAACATTGCCTCTAGCTCGTCAGGATCATCGTTCTCTCCTTCAATTAAGAGTAAGGTTACTTCGACATGAGCTAACTTAGCTATACGTCGTATGGTCTCCATAACAGGAGCACGTTCGCCTCTACATATTTGATGGTAGAAACGATCGTTAAAAGCTTTCAAATCAATATTAAAAGCATCAATATAATCGATTAATTCCGATAAAGGGTCAGGCATTATATAACCATTACTTATACAGACCGTGTTATATCCTTTTTTTTTCGCAGCTTTAGCCATTTCCAGCATAAACTCAAATCCGACCATAGGCTCGTTATAAGTAAAAGCGATTCCTATATTGTCTTCTTTTGTATCCATAACTTCAAGAAGTTTATCTACTGATGTCATATCTCCTGTTGGACTGCCTAAAGAAATATGTGCATTTTGACAAAAATCACATTCAAAATTACAGCCTTTACTTCCTATAGAGAACACTGTTTTACCGGGTTTGAAATGGTATAATGGTTTTTTTTCAATCGGATCAAAACTTGCTGATGTAACAAACCCATAGGTCTGAGCAATAAGTTTACCATTGTCATTATACCTGACTTTACATTTTCCATATGACTCGTTAGAGATAATGCACTGATGTGGACAGAGTTCGCAATGAACACGACCATCACTTAACTGCTCATAATATTTTGCTTCATGCATATATTCATCCCCTTCACCCATTTAAGTGCACTCTCTTAACTGGTATATACCTTAACACATCATCCACACGTTTACTCTCAAATATTGTTAAATGGTCTACCTTAAATTGAGTCGCTTGTACTGGATATCTTTCACTTAAATCTTCTATTGTATCAAGAAGACTTAGCTGTCGTCCAAGAGTTATATGCGGGTTTATACCCCGTGGGTCTGGATGAAGCCCTATTAGCTTAAACTCTTTTACAAACTCTGCAAACAATTCGTTTAGTGCCTCCTCACCCTTAGATACACTACCCCAAAGAATAAACCTATTCTTCTTTTCAAACGCACCCAAAGGACCTAAAGTTAAATCGAAGGGTTTATAATGATTTGCGATGTTTTGGACACCATGTTCTACAAGTTTAAGTAACTCCCCATGTACCTCTCCTAAAAACCAAATCGTCAAATGAAAATTACTTGGTATAGTTAGGTTACCTCTTTCGACATATGGGCGAACCGAGTCCTGAACATCCTTCAAGCTATTCACTGCATCCTCACTTAACTCAATGCCAACGAATACTCTCATATACATCCCCACTCTCCATATAGTATCTAATACATCTATACCCTTTTTTTATTCTTTCTACAAAAAAGGCGCTTCAAACTGGATAATCTCCAATTTGAAACGCCTTTAAAAATTTTATAAAATATTATTCAAAGCTTTTTGCTAAGAAGTATAGGTTTTTAACACCAACACCTGTAGCTCCATAGCTCGTTAAACCTTGAGGTTTTTCTGTCCAGCTTGGACCTGCAATATCAAGGTGAATCCATGGTGTATCTCCAACGAACTCTCCAATAAAAGCACCCGCAGTGATCATACCCGCTTCACGTACAGCATTAGAAATATCTGCTTCTTTGTGTTTAATTGAATCCACAATTTCTTCAGTCAGAGGCATTCTCCATACATCTTCACCAGATACCTTAGCTGCAGATTCCATCATAGACCAGAACGCATCGTCATTAGAAACAGCTCCTGTAACAGTCATACCTAGTGCAATAACTTGAGCTCCTGTAAGCGTTGCAATGTCTACAACTTTTGAAACTTTAAGATCATTAATAATAAAATCGATTGCATCAATTAGGGTTAATCGACCTTCAGCATCCGTACTTTTAATGAAAATTGTCTTACCACCACGTGAGTCAATAATATCACCAGGGCGGTACGCACCACCAGAAACCATGTTTTCGCATGCTGCTACAATTGCAGTTACATTAACTTTTAACTTTTGACTAGAAATAGATGCCATCGCGCCCATAACCGCAGCTGCACCACCCATATCTGTCTTCATTGAAATCATTCCAGTTGGTGGCTTTAACGAGTATCCACCTGTGTCAAATGATAGGCCCTTGCCCACTAAACCAAGCACTTCATCAGGATTTTCAGGGTTACCTTTGTACTCCATAACAATCAGTCTTGGTCTATTTTCACTTGCCTTAGCAACCGTTAAGTAAGCAGGCATGTTCAGTGCTTCAATTTCAGCATCTTCCATAACCTTAACGTCAAATCCAAATCTTTGACCTGCTTCTTGAGCTTCAGTAGCCATACGCTCAGGCAACATAATGTTCGCTGGTTCATTCACTAACATTTTAGCAAACTTTGTACCTTCACCAATTTTTACACCTTCTTCAAAATCAAGTGTTATTGACGCTTCTAAGACAACTGTTAAACTCAGTTTTGATTCTTTCTTGTCACCTGTTTTATAAGTATCAAATTTATATTGTGCTTCATTTAGTGCAATACCTAAACAACGAGCAAAGCTTGGAGCCACAACAGATTCATCGATTGATGAAACCATGATCTCAACTTCTTCGAGTTTGTCACCTTGAATGGATTGGATTATTGCCTTACCTGCTTTGTAAACTTCTTTTAATGATGCTTTTCCAACTTGAACAACATAGGAAGATTGCATAACACCATCATTTACCCAAGTATTTTTAAACACTGAACCTGCTTTTTTATCAACCTGCTCCGATGCCGCATAGACATCGAATACCTCTTGAAAGGCTGCCGGTAACGTTCCACTTAGACCACCATTTTCAAACTGTAGGTAAACACTGTTCTTACACTTATTAGATTCGTTTTTAATAATTAAACTCATAATTGCCTCCTTATAAAAATTTCTTTAATCATTATAACATTTTTAATGTCTCTTGAATCAAATGTTATATATATTTCATATTTGTATTCATTACATATAAAGCTTTATTATTTTAGTTTTCTTTCTCAGTAATTGGGAATGAGTATACTAGGTCGAAAGGAGAAGAAAAATGCAGAATGAATATAGAGTCTTGTGTTTACTTGAAAAAGATTTTGAAGATCTAGAACTTTGGTATCCCATTTTACGTCTTAGAGAAGCTGGTGTTTTTGTTGACTTAGCCGCTCCTGAAAAATCAAAAGTCTATTATGGAAAATATGGTGTCCCTGCTGAGGCAACGATAGCCTTAGATCAAGTGGACCCTACTACATATGACGGTCTTCTTGTACCTGGAGGATGGGCTCCTGACAAACTTAGACGATATGAAGAAGTTCTTAACATCGTTAAACACATGGATCAGGCAAGAAAACCGATAGGTCATATCTGTCATGCTGGCTGGGTCCTTACTTCAGCTGATATTGTCAAAGGTCGTAAAGTCACTAGCACCCCTGGGATAAAAGATGATATGATCCACGCAGGAGCTATATGGATGGATGAACCTGTTGTTGTTGACGAGCACATTGTGTCAAGCAGACGTCCTCCTGACCTACCTGATTACATGAGAGCTTATATAAAAGTTCTTTTTAAAGAGTAATAGAAAACTACATAAACAAGCTGAGGTATGGATTCTTGAGTCTACGTCGAATTCCAACCTCAGCTTTATTTTTTGTTCTTCTCATTATTGAAGTCTACCCGTTCTAAGCAAACCAATTATACTTGATGCGGTTGCAAGTGGTCGAATTGCACTTTCCATTCTCATGAAGTTTTCGTGGTCTGTTGCTGCATGTGTGAGCATTTCATCTTCACCCATTGTTGATAATCTGAGTAGATTCCATAAATGGATTCCATTCCCGCTTGGTACAGCTTGATCATTCAACTGCACGGGTCTTAGGACAAGCTCCTCATGCCGTTCTCCCGTCATGGCATATCCGCCACCAGGAAGTTTGAACGCTCGCTCACAATAACGTGCCATCGACTTTGCTTGAAGGGAGAATACAGGCATTTTAGTTGCCTTAAAGAGTTCTATTAATCCCCATATCACATAAGCATAATCTTCAAAATATGCTGGACCAAGATGTTTGTCACCAATGAAACCTCTTAACATTTCATCTGGCCCATCATTTCCACCAATCCGCTCTAAAATATTCATTGCCTGTCTAATGTACTCATCTTCCTTTAAGATTGCACCAGACCTTGCCAGTGCTGCTACCATTAACCCGTTCCATCCTGTTAACACTTTTTTATCTATGCTTGGTCTAACTCGCTCTAGGCGCCTTTTATAAAGGTCTTTTCGTACAGTCTTCCAAAGATCATCGTCCATCTTACCTGAACATTCAATTCGGTTTGGAATCCACTTTCCTTCGAAATTAGGTTTTCCCATCACACCGATCATGCCACTGACCGCTCCGGCTAACCCTTCTCCAACAACGCCTTGAATTTGTTGAGGTGTCCAGAGGTAATAATGACCTTCATACCCTTCTGTATCAGCATCTTGGGCTGCATAAAAACCACCACCAGGAGCTAACATTTCATTATTAAGGTACTCTATTAACTCATGTGCTGTTTCTGCATACCCAATACGCCCTGTGAGTCGGTAGGCTTCTGTATAGGTAAAAATAAGCAGGGCGTTGTCATAAAGCATTTTTTCGAAATGAGGTATAATCCATTTTTCGTCTGTTGCATACCGCATAAAACCAAAACCAATTTGGTCATATAAACCACCTTGACGCATCATCATGAGTGTATTTTCAGCAGCATTACGTACCCTTGGAAGGTCGAAAGCTTCACTTGCATATAATGATGCCAAGACATAATGTGGCATTGGGAATTTAGGTGCTTTGGAAAACCCGCCGTACTCGGGGTCATAGTTTTCCATCATTGCATCTAGTACATTTCTAATTGAGGTACTTCTATTCACTACAGGGCCTGAATCAGCAGACTGTAATCTTGACGCACCTTTATGTACACGATCACAAAAGGCGTTGACCTTTTCGCGGTCATTGTCATATATATCTTTAGCTTCATTAAGAACTCTCTTAAAACCTTTCATACCATTTTTATCATCTTTAGGGATGTATGTTGCAGCAAAAAATGGTATTCCATCTGGTCTTAATAAAAGATTCAAAGGCCATCCACCACTTCCTGTTATCTCTTGGCAGTATGTCATATATACATGATCGATATCTGGGCGTTCCTCGCGGTCTACTTTTATAGATACAAAATTCTCATTAAGTACTTTCGCAACCCCCTCATCTTCAAAGGATTCATGAGCCATTACATGACACCAGTGGCAAGTTGAATAGCCTATACTAATTAGAATTGGTTTATCCTCAGCTTTAGCTTTATCAAAGGCTTCCTGGCCCCAAGGATACCAGTCAACGGGATTCTTAGCGTGTTGAAGTAAATAGGGACTTGCTTCATCTATTAATCTATTGGTTCTTACATTTGTCTGCATACAATCACTTCCTTTTATATGTAATGTAAGATACCCTATTCATCGATAGTTTATTGATTAATCTACTAAATAATTGAAATGGTCTATGGAATAATGTTATTCTCAATTTAAGGAAATCTAATTTTAGTTCAGAAAGGTCGTATGATTATGATTGCAATCCAAATTGCCAGCAGTACCGAATGGCAGTCCATCTGTGATTTATTTGATGTTAAGCAAACACATTCCACACCTTATGGTCCTTACTTTGACACAATAATTCAAGGGCAGTCTTGCCGTTTATACTTTTCGGGTTATTCAAAAACGAAGGCTGCTGGTGCCGCTCAGTACGCAATTAGTACATGGGGACCCACGCAAATTTTTGTTTGTGGAACGTGTGGTGGTGTAAGCAGTAGTCTACACCCCGAAGATATAATCATAGCCAGTGAAACTGTGTTTTATGATTGTATTGATCGTTTCACAATTTCTGAAGCACCTTTTTTCCCTTATTTAGACTCTAAACTCGACACAAAAAGATTAGAGTATTTAAGAGCACTAGGCATTAAGTTTGGTCGTATCGCAACAGGGGATCAAGATATAGATTTATTAATTAGGCAGTCTCTTGAACCGCTCGGAGTCATAGCTGCCGACTGGGAATCTGCTGCTGTCTCACACATTTGTTCATTAAATGATACACCTTTAACGGTTATTAGAGGTGTTACTGACATTCCAGGATATAATGGTGCTTCCATGGCAGACCAAGCTGACAGTTATTATGCACTTACACCTCGTATTATGGATCGTATTTTAAACACTGTTCTCCCAGAACTTATAAAAAAGAGTGACTTATGATTGAATAAATTTGTGAAATACAGGCAAGTAGCTGGTCGATACAGTACTTGTAAACTTGTGTTCAGACAATAAAAAAACGCTAGACATAAGGAATTACCTTAAGTCTAGCGTTTTACTATTTCATTAATAGGTTGAGCGCCGATTCAAGTGGTACCGACACTTCTTTCATTTCCATATCATAATAATACATAACAAACGAACTACCATTCATGTATGCTTCTGGGAATGACTCAGGTCCAGTGATTGGATTCGTCATTTCACCTGTTAAAGATGCATCAACCATTTCGATGAATGCTGTTTGCTCTTCAACATTAAGTGCTTTCCATAACTCGTGGAATAATATTGGTTCACCTGTTTTCATATTAACTGTAAAACTAGTGAACAAATGATATGTCTTTTTTCCGTCACCCGCAGGATCTGTTGTGAAATCAAATCGAATTGAAATCCAGTCATCGGATTGATGAACCACACTGTAATGACTTTCAACCACATTGGCTTCACCAGCTAATAGAGAATGTTCTGACCTGAAAGCTTGAAGAATTGTCATATTAACTCTTTCTTCAGCAATCTTGTCCGTCATCCCTCTTACGGTTGGATAGGAAATCTCCATTTCTACTGAATCTCCTAAAACCGTCAATTTCTCAACTGTTGTGACGTCTTCTATCGTAATCACTTGAGGTGTTTCTTGCTCTACTGTCTCAGACTGTACTTGCTCTGCTTCAGTGGCTTCAACTGGTGCTGTACTTTGAGTGCACGCGGCTGTTGAAAGTGCCAACGCAACCAATAAAACACTCGCTGCTAATCTCTTGCGCATATGTATCCTCCCTGTTTAATCAATCAGAACAATCATACCAGATTTCAAAATTTATACAAGGGATTAGGGATTACAATTTCTTTTCAAAAGTGTGATGTATTCGTCATGGCTATTACGATTTTTTGACAATTAAATACCCCTTCGGCAATGTTGCTGAAGGGGTATTTATAATCTTAGTTTTAATTCTTAACTATTTTTCAGTTTTCTTAAGCTTTTCAGGCATTTGTGGTTGGTAAGAAAATAGAGTGCTATGCTTAACTTTATCAGCATTTGCAGTCTTTAGTGCTAGTTGTGCTACCGCCTTCATCATTAGATTCTTCATTTGCCAATCTCCTTTCTATATAACTCCAATGGAAGCGTGACAGCTTCCAAAAATACACCCAAAGCAAACAACCCAAGATACTTAGTTTTAATATCTAATACTGCTATCCCAACTCCAAGTATTAGGAAGAGTAACACTATCTGAATACTTTTTCTCCTAAAGCTAACTCTCTCATCTTCACTAACTGGTCTCGTCACCACTGAAACAGGTGAGTATTTATGTACCAAAATTGTGGAAGCTACTAAAATTGCCACACTTAACCATGGATAATTCTCTATTGATAGTACTCGACATAAATAAATATCTACTAACATAAAACTCAAAATCAGAGCAAAGCACTTAAACACCGAATCTGCATGATACCCACCTGCATATAATCTTAAAGTGCTGAATGAAATCATGAATATAATAGCTTCATCTGCACGACCCATGGCCATACCGACAAGCAACAAACCTGCTATTTCAATCAATGATATGAACATAACTTCAAGACCATACTGATAAATTGTCACGTCATCAAAATCGATTATATCGTTGTTTACAAGTGATCTAGTTATCTGCCTCGACATTCTTTGAACCATGTTTTCAAGCCTCCTCAACATCACTATTTTCATACTATATTAAGTAATCTGATTCCAATAGCAACTCGACACAATTGGGACTTGAATGATCATATTTGGACAAAAAAAGAGACCTTTTCAGGTCTCTTTCAATTATTAAAAGCTACATATTTTCATTTACATTTATGGTTTCATAGGGAATTGCAACATTTAACAAGAACTCACCATTCTTAGAGTTAATCTTAAATATTCCATCGTATTTTTCAACTACAAACTTTATGTTCTTTAATCCATATCCATGATTTTTCGCATCATCTTTAGTTGTTCGATAGTTTTCTTTGATTCGTTGCTCATTAAAACTGTTCTTGATTTTTATTACTACATAATCCATTTCAGTATAAATGTTTAAATCTATGGATTTTTGATCATGCAAATCCATACAAGCTTCTATTGCATTATCCAGTGCATTTCCTAAAACTATCGATAAATCTATTATTTTAATTGACATGACCTCAGGTAAATCAACTTTACAATTAAATTCAATATCATGTTCTATCATAACATTATACTTGGAACTTAATAATCCTGATATTCCAGGATATTCTGTACTTGATGCTATGTTAAACAAGTTTGCGTTTTCAACTACATCAGCAACATAGTCTTTTGCAGGTTCAATTTTCCCTTGCTCTAACATCCCATAGATACAACCGATATGATGATTAAAGTCATGTCTAATCGATTTCATTTGATCATTAATATCTTCTATGTGATTTAAATAGAAAATCTGTCGCCTGTACTCTTCTTCTTGGAGCTGCCAATCTCGTTCTCTCATTGAATATGTTATAATACTTTCAGTCATTTTTACAACTAACAATGTTATTAACACAATTCCTAATAGAACACCAATAGCAAAGTATAAATCATTAACTAAGGCACTTGTTTGTTTAAAATAAATTTCACCAGCTAACACAATAAATGCAATGTTAATTAATAGGACTAAAATTATTCTATATAGCTTACGTGGATCCATTGACCTCACATCTCTGAATCGAGTCATTAATAGATGGGCTGTTACTAAGAAAATCAGTTTTGAGATAATTCCGAAAACCAACCGACTTCCACTATCTTGAATAAAACTAAAGTTGTCTGTACCTATAACAGAAGATAACCCTATAGCTGCTAAGTAATCTGAAACTCCCATTGCTATAAAACATACAATTGCCAAAACTATAATTCTAATAACTACACCATTAAAAATCAAGTAGTATGTTAAAAAAACTAATGCCATTTTAATAAACATCGCTGGACCACTAATTAACCCTACTGAGTGATCAATAAAGAGATTAATTGCAATTAAACCTATTATTAAAACATAGTTTAAGTACTCTTTTTTTAATCTTCTCTCAAAAATATTTGAGAAAACATAGTACAACACTATATACTCGAACAAATATAATATAATTTCAGTATATATTGAAAAATTTAACAATATCGCACCCTCCCACTAATCAAACAATCGCCTCTCAATCGCAGCCTTTACAGGCTTAATGTATGCTTTACTTACTGGGATATCATGATAAAACTCACCTCTTAAACTGATTACCTTATCTCTGTAAGATGCAACTTGGTCAAGACTAACAATGTATCCTTGATGACACTGCACAAACATTTCTTCCCCAACGGTTTTCTTCAGTTCTTTAAATGAATCATAATAAGCTACATTTTCCCCATTTGTCATATGAACTATAATCTGGTGCCCGGACTTTTCAAAGTAGACAATTTCATTAAATGGTACTTCCGCTGTCACAGATCTTGATTTCACTAACAACTTGCTGTTTTTTTCTTTTCTAAACCTTATTTCTACCAAACGCTTTCTTGCATCTCTTGCAAAAGCATCAAACTTCTTTTGTGTTAACGGTTTTATTATATAGTCAAATGCCCTAATTTTATAGGCTTGTAAGGCATAATCCTTAAATCCTGTTACAAAAGCAATAATTGCGTCGGGATTATTCTCACGCATTACGTTACCCGTTTCAATTCCATTGAGTACTTTCATTTCGATATCTAGAAAAATTAAATCAAACTTCTCGTTTTTAGATATCTCAATTAACTCTTCACCGCTTTGTGCTTCCAGAACAGAATAATTTATATCACTGAATGCATCACTTAAATAACCTTTAATTATATCAATTTGCTTTCTTTCATCATCACATATAGCAATTCTCAAGTAACTTCCCCCTAATAATGCAGAATCATTTTTGTCTTTATACAATTGTTTCATTATAAATTTGCGTTTCAACCATATTGAATATGTATATATATTAATAAAATGTAATCATTACGTCTACTGGAGGCTTCTATGAATAAATACAAACAAGCCGCTTTATTTGGTATATTAGGTTTTCTCTCCCTTTCATTTCGCCCACTAGGTACTATTTTCATCGGTTTATGCCTTGCTTTAATCATTCACGGCATAGCCCTTAGATTTGATCGTTATCCACTCCCGAAAAGATTTGTAGGACGTATAGTCAACATAAAACATTTCAGAAAAACATATAGCATGTTCGAAATACTTTTTTCAATTACCTTACTCGCATGGTTTACGCTGACTATTATTATAAATAGTCCGATTACATTGTTCATTATTTATACTATTCTAATATTTATTTTACTTACTTATAAATCAGAAATCATATCACAATATATAGATGATCATAGTGCTTAATACCTATATATCACACTCACACAATTAGTGCAAATTTGTATACATTTAGTTTATACGCAAATCTGTATATAAGAAATACTTACTTTGCATAAAATGAATTTATTCTATCAAAGCATACAAGTAAATAGCAATTTTTTATACAAAATGAAAAATGACCACATACATGTGGTCATTTATTATCTAATTGACTGTGTTTTATAATTCTACATTTTCTTTTCTATTTACATTCCTATTAAAAATTTTACCAGCATATTGAGCAGCTTGTTTAGGCATAACACCAACCGTGTTCTTTATAACCTTAGTCACTAATATTTTTCTAGCTTCAGTTCTTGACTGTTTTTTGATGTTCTTTTCTTTAAAATCGTCTTCTGACATATACAACCAGTACTTTATCACATATCCAATTTTTAATGTAACATAAGCACTGAAACAACCTTGAATAAACGAACCAGAAATTTTGCTAATAATCTTTCCAAATAATTTTTCACCTGATGCATCTAAAATGTCTTCTAACATTTCTTCTGGATTAATTTCCTCAATTGTATTAAAGATAAAAGCAGTAATAAATATATCACGAATCATTGTAGACAACTGCCGTATGGATGGTCTAAATCCTGCAATTCCAACTATTCGTTTTACCATTCGAAAATTATAAAAGAGAATCGAAATCCCATCTAACATACCGTTTTGTGAAATTGCAGTTGTTAGTAAGACCAGTGAAGCTGTGTCTTCGACCTCTTTTTCAATCAATGATGCTTTATTAATGTATACAGACTTGATTGCATCCTCTGCCATACCTTCTTTAAAAGACTCTTCTATTTGATTTTTTTCTTCATTGCTTAAATACTTACTTGTCATCATCTGATTAACAGTTTTTTTCAACTTCTTTTCATCGATTTGTGGATTGTCTGACATAAAATCAGAAATTCTCGTATGAGGTAGTTTCATTACCAATAAAATTGGAACCAGAACTAAATAAGCAAACAAACCAAATGAGCCCATATAGAATATCCATTCCAAACTGTAATGTACATCACCAAAGCGCTGACCTATAGCTAAAACATTATTGAGCACCACAATCAATATAAAGAAAAATACGGCAAACAATGTTACCTGTAAGTATTTGTTTTTATAATTCGACATATTTTCACCGTCCCATCATAGTCAATTCTAACAGGAGAAGATTAGAAATGTCTTAACAAATGAGAATATGTCTATTATTTTTACTCACCTAAAACACTTAAAGTGTTTTGAAAAAGGTTGAATCAATATCGATGTCAGGAAAAACATCTTTAATTCTGACCATAAAATTATAACTTGGATTTCTAATTCCAGACTCTATCTTCGAGTAATGTGAAAACGACACCCCAATTTGTTCTGCCATTTCAACCTGTGTCAGTTTTTTCGATTTTCTATATTCAGATAAGCTCATACCTACCTCCATCCAATAGACCAAACAATACTTTTACTCAATTTCCTTTTTATGTTATCGCACTATTTGTGCGCCGTCAATATAAGTAAAACACTTTAAGTAATATTATTTAGTTTTTCACACATATTGTGCTAATATATGGATGGAGGTGTTTTTATGTTCGGTGAAAGATTAAAGCAATTAAGAAAAGAAAATGATATGTTACAAAAAGAACTAGCCGACTTGTTGAATGTCTCTGCTAGTACGATTGGCATGTATGAAAGAAATCAACGCGATCCTGATACAAGTACTTTGCGTTTTCTAGCGGACCACTTTGATGTTAGTGTTGATTACTTGCTTGGTCGGACGAATTATAGACAAGTCTATTCTAGGGTTTTGGAAGAACCAGAGGACTATTTAGAGGGACTTGACTCAGAGCAAATTGAAGCTGTTAAAAATATGATCGATGTATTTAAGAAAAAATAGATGTTGACTTAGGGTAACCCAGATGGGTTACCTTTTCTTATTTTGGTGCGATACGAGAGGGACTCCCTCCGCTCTCTTCGCACGCTCTCAGGCCTAGCTCCCGCCCTTCTTCCACCCTACTCGGGTGGCGGTTACTCGCGTTCGAGTCCTTAGTCCAAAAACCAAAATAAGAATGACCCATCTTTCGATGGGCCATTCTTATTTTGGTGCGGGATGAGGGACTCGAACCCCCAACCAACTGGTTCGAAGCCCGTGACCATCCTATTATTTTACATGGCATAACACCTTAAACCGTTGGAAAAAGCCAACTTACTATATAGATGATACTGGTTTTTCCTGGTTTCTGATGCTATTTTCTTCGTTTTTGACACCTAAAATGACACCTGCTCATGTTTGACACCGACGTGTTTCTTCTATTATATATGTGAATATTATGCATACTACTTCTATTCTGTTCAAATCCATAAAACAAAACATGGCTTCTCTTTTATTTACTTCTATCGAGTCTTTTCTCATTTAACATTAATATTCACTAAATAGTTTTTTAATAACTTATTAGTATAATCGTTATTAACACCTGAAAGGAGATTTAGATATATGAACCCAGACAGAAAGAACTACAGGTCACAAAGCAATAAATCTTCTCAATCAAAGAAAAAGGAGCACTCTAACATCTTCCGGCCTCAAATCCTAGTTGATATCATTGCACTCCTTATTGCACTAAGTAGGTTGTTAACTGAGATACTTAAACACCTTACTTAGCACTTACGAGTTCAGACATGTTACAGCATGTTTGAACTCATCTTTTATTATAGCTTACATATATTAAATAACAAAATTATTAAAATTCCATGAGCGTTTGGTGTATTTTTCCTTAAATATTCATACTTAATTTGCTGACTATATTGAATCTTAAGACCTAGCACTTCTAAACAGTTCTTAACACTCTAATTGCATTTTTGATTTTTTCTAGTTCCTCTATTTCTTTCATACTCATTATCTTATGAGCCTCATTTTTTATAAACTCTTTGCCAACAAATCTGCAAACTGATCTCACTAAGACCTCAGCAAACAAATCTACACTTTTATCTGAGTTAAGATACTCTCGATCTCCAACATTAGTTTTATATCCATGTTCAACTAGAATGAATGGAGGAGCTGTTTCACGTAGAATACCCATATTATCATATGTTCCATCACTTGGATCGGTGTCTGCTTCATCCAGCTTCATAAACCGAATGGGGCACTCTTGATTTTTGAATTCGTCTTCATATATTTCTGCAAACTTTAATCCATTCTTGGATGTGATCCAGTGGTATACAGATAGACCATTTACAGCCTGGTTGCGATGGGCATCCACATGGATTGATACTCCGCATACGCAATCCTTATATATTGGATATCGTTTCACAAGACCAACAGTTTTTTCATTAAAACCCTGAGCTAGAACTGGCAATAATCCATTTTCAACTGCTAAAGGTATGACCACTTCAGCAAGTTTTTGATTCCAGTCATACTCAGAAAGATCTTTAAATGATTTCGGATTGTCTATTCCATGTCCGATATCTAACGCAAATGGTATAAACCCTTTAGCTTTCTTCATTGCTATTCCTCACTTTCTAAAAAAGGGATATCCAATCCAGGTGTGTTTGGATTATTCATAAATCCTAATAGGACACCCATAGTACAGATTCCTTTTGTTATATTCATAATGGCTTCATTATCGACATCAAAACCAACATTTGTTGCAATAAAAATGCCGGCACTAACTACACCGACTATTGTACCAGGATTCTTTAATTTTACCAATATTTTACTCATGCATTTTCCTTTCACACTACTAGACCAATTACAAATCCAACTATAGACGTAATAACTGAAACTACTAATGCAATGCGATATTGCATCAATTCTTGAGCTGGCTGTTCTTTAACCGCTTGGATTTCATTTCTGTTTTCTTCTGATGTCTTTGAGTTAGCAGCCACTTTATCGCTAATGTTACTCATTTGTTCAGCAATAACTCTAACTGTAGCAACAAGTTCCATTAACACAGCGTTTTGCTTTTCTAGATCATCTATTCTATGATGTGCAACTTTCAATGATTCCTTAACCTGAGCAATATCACCGATATGTTGGCACAGATGTTCAGACATTGGTCACCTCCATTCATTTCTCGTAGAACTTTCCTTATGTGCTGGTCACACATTCCTCATCTAAAAATCACTCTTTGAGATGCTGCGTTTTAAACTTACGTTCTTTTGTGATACCGGAACACCCTTTGTTAAATAAATACTCTAACTCTTCTTGTTCTGTAAGGAGAACTGACATCTCATCAAAGTCTAACTCACCTTTGGTTAGTAAAAAATTCATATTTGCAGTCATAAGCCCCTCATTCGATTTTATAAAGAAATCATAATTTTTGGACTCTATATCATCGATAATAGATTGTAAGTCCGACATCTCAGTTATAAATGAAAAATCAGAAGCTTTTTCTGTGAAAATCTCTTCATTAATAACCTCGAAGTAAGTTATGCAAATATCATCATCTAAAACTTGTGTTGTCATATTCAACCCCAAAGTAACTTTCCAGTTACTTCTGGCTAAGTCATCACCAAGAATATCGCCAAGCATGCCTTCTATTTTGATATATCTGTTCATAATTTGCGTATCTCCTTCCTAAACCTTAAGTCCACCTATCCCGCCCATTCCTGTTGTTCCAGGATAATAACTATTTATCACAGCCATGGTATCTGGATTTAGTTCAAACTGTGAGTTAGCAGTGCCCCATATTCGCTGAGAGTAAAATAATCGTTCGTTATTACCACCGATACCGTAACCTGGACCACTGCCAGGTTGATTAAAGTTTTGGTTTATTACAGCATACGTGGTTGTGCTTATTTCGTATGTATCGTCTGAAGCATTAGACAAGTATAATCTATCAACACTACCGTCATCGATACCACCACAACCGTAGATACCACCAGTAGGTGCATAGGAGGATACAAAAGCTAGAGTATCAGGATTCACCTTATACAGTCGGTTAGTGCTACTACCGAAAGTGAATAATTGAGTTCTTGTGCCACCAGCTCCAAACAAATCCGTGTTTTTATTTGGACTCTCATTTATTGTGGCTAAGGTATCAACATTAATCTCACTAAATCTCTCCCAGTGCGAGTGATATAAACGACCTAAGATTCCACCAATACCATTTGGTTGATTACTATGACCGATAGTTCCATTCAAACTCGTTAATGCTAGGGTATCAGGATTTACTTCGTAGCCATCTCTTGTGGTAGAGGATACAGTATATAATCGTCCAGAACTAAAAGCCATCTCAATCCATGTACCATTAACATTGATCCAGATTGATTTACAGGAAGTCCAGGTTCCATTTATCTTGATCCAAGCAGCTTTTAACTTCTGCCAAGCTCCGGAGACTCTAATATGCATAATCAGCC
>Ga0070724_10000589_pt1 | contig 24870 bp, 27 predicted proteins | sample tdDd001_FD_67278 | JGI IMG/M metagenome (GOLD analysis project Ga0070724, IMG submission 67278) | Marine sediment microbial communities from the Atlantic coast under amendment with organic carbon and nitrate - tdDd00.1 | ecosystem: Environmental > Aquatic > Marine > Coastal > Sediment | place... | reverse complement strand
TATTAGCCCTGTATCCGCCACGCTTTGTGCTTGCTCCTCCCGCCTAACCTGTTAGGATTTAGCTTCAGCTAAAAAAAGGAACGCTCATGACGATTATCATGTACGGCATCCCGAACTGCGACACCATAAAAAAAGCCAAAAAATGGCTACAAGCAGACGAGATCGCTTTCGAATTTCACGACTACCGCAAACAAGGCATCAATCAAGCCTTAGTCGACACGTTTTGCGCCGAGCTCGGCTGGGAATTAGTTCTCAACAAACGCGGGACAACCTACCGCGCCCTGAGCCAAGAGCAAAAAGATAACCTTGACCAAGCCAGCGCTGTTAAGCTGCTTGTCGAACACCCTGCGATGATCAAACGACCTATTTTAGTGGTCGATGGGCAATACCATATTGGATTTAAAGCTGACCAATACTCAGCCATTTTTAGTTAATAAGGAACATCAAGGATGACAGATAGCCCTGTTTTGGCACTCGCCAAAGATCTCATTAGCCGCCGCTCCATCACCCCGGAGGATGCGGGGTGCCAACCGCTAATGATCAAACGCTTGGAAGCGATTGGTTTTATCGTCGAAACCATGGTATTTGAAGATACCACTAACTTTTGGGCAAGACGCGGCACCGAAGCGCCTTTGTTCGCTTTTGCAGGCCACACCGATGTTGTCCCAGCGGGAAACGAAGCTCATTGGCACACCAAGCCTTTTGAGCCCACCATCATCGACGATCACCTCCACGGCCGAGGCGCCGCCGATATGAAAGGCTCACTGGCCTGCATCGTCGTCGCGCTGGAACGATTTATTGCCGAGAACCCATTCCATAAAGGCTCTATTGGTGTGCTGATCACCTCCGATGAAGAAGGGCCATTTATCAATGGCACCACTCGCGTAGTTGATACGTTAATGGCGCGCGGTGAAAACATCGACATGTGCATTGTTGGTGAACCTTCGAGCACCGCGCATGTGGGCGATGTGATAAAAAATGGTCGTCGTGGTTCTATTACGGGCGATCTCAAAGTGAAAGGGGTACAAGGCCATGTTGCCTACCCGCATATGGCCATTAACCCCGTCCACCTGTCTCTGTCAGCCCTTGCTGAGTTAGCGGCCACCAAGTGGGATGAAGGCAATGAGTTTTTCCCGCCCACCAGTTTTCAAATCCCCAACTTGCACGCTGGTACGGGCGCATCCAATGTGATCCCTGGTGAGTTTAACGTCCAGTTTAACTTCCGTTTTAGTACCGAAGTGACGGACAGCGAAATCCAACGTCGAGTCCACTCTATTCTCGACTCGTATGGCTTTGAGTACGAGTTAAACTGGACACTTAGCGGCCAACCTTTCCTGACCGGAACGGGTGAGCTGCTCGACGCGGTTGTCGAAGCGGTTACCGAGGTCAATCACCAGACACCTGAGCTACTCACCACAGGTGGCACCTCAGATGGCCGCTTTATTGCCAAAATGGGCGGACAAGTGATCGAGCTTGGCCCTGTGAATGCCACGATTCATAAGGTGAACGAGTGCGTCAGCGTCGCAGATTTAGAGAAGCTGACCGACATGTACCAAAAAACCTTGGAAAAGCTTTTAACGCTAACCCCAAGTGACCAATAGGTAACCCTGTCATGACCCCCGAACAACTCACTGGCAAAACCGAGCAACACCTCACAGAGTTAACGCTCGATGGGCGTACGCTTTTGCTCCATCGCAAAGCAACATCAGCCTGGCTTGCCCTGCACACGAAAGCGCAGCAAGCTGGGTTTGAGTTGGCACTCGCGAGTGGGTTTCGGGGCTATGAACGTCAAGCGGCGATCTGGAATGGCAAATTTTCTGGTCAAAGAGCGATGCTTGACAACACTGGCGAACCATTGGATAGCCAAACACTTAGCGACGAAGACAAAATCAAGGCGATTTTACGCTGGTCTGCCCTACCGGGTGCGAGCCGCCATCATTGGGGCTGCGATTTCGATGTCTACGCACGCAATATGTTGCCGAGCACCGTTCAACTGCAACTTGAGCCGTGGGAGTATCAATCTGGTCATCAGCAGGAGTTCTACTTGTGGCTACAAGAGACACTGCCAAGCTTAGAATTCTTTTTCCCTTATGATTGCGATCGTGGTGGCGTAGCGGCTGAGCCTTGGCACATCAGTTACGCGCCCATATCCGAGCCCGCACTCAATTCCCTCAGTGTCGCGCTTATCCACAGCGCATTGAAGCAAGACCCCATTTTGGGCCAGCAAAGCGTGCTAAGCTGCTTAGATGACATCTACCAAACCTACGTTACAAATATAGGATGCGCATAATGGAATTTATCACCAACCCTTGGGTTATCTCGATCATCGTCTTAGCGGTGATCATCGGTAATATTATGGCTCTCAAGTACACCGCAAAAATGAAGTTCACTAAACCGAAGTCCGAACAAGACCTCGATAGGCTTAACCAACTGGATAAGCAACGGCGCCAACAAGAACAAGAAAAAAAATAGGATGCCATTTGGCATCCTATTTCATTTATGAGCTAGCTAACACGCTATTACTGAGCGTCTTTCTTACTATTACGCTCAATCAAAGCGGCAATAACTGGCACCAGTTCGGCAAGCACTTGCTCATTTACAGGTTTACCTGATGAGTTAGTAATGTTGATAGAGGTACGGTTATCCAAATCACCCATCAAGAAAGTAAAGGTACTACCGCTGATATCGATAGGTTTCACACCAACACTTTGCCAAAATTCATCATCTGGCTCTGCGTACTTAACTTTGATCACACCTTGAGATTGGTTGCGCTCTTCAACTTTAAAGCCCATTTGCGGAAGAACCACCGGCATACGTTGCCACAAGACATTGTATGGTGAGCGGGCAATGATCACTGGCAGACCGCTGCGGTCTTTGCCCATCGTGATCGGAATGTGCTTAACGAGGCTCTCGGCTCGAGCGGCCGCTTCATCACGTAACGCTTGATCGTAAGCCGACATCACAAGGTTGGTCATCAAGGTGTTGTAACGCGATTTATTGGTCATAGATACTGGCTGAACCTTGCTGCCTTCTCGCCAGTCGATAAGCTGAACTCTGTAACCAAAGCGACGGTTCGCTTCAAAGCGTTCAATCTCATAACGGCTACCTAGCGTCGCATCTTCATCTTCGGAAGACCAAGAGACCCAGTCCGTTTCGAGCTTGTTATCACTGTCGGTTCTTAAACCAATACCTTGGTGCGAAATGATGTCGAGTGTGGTTTGCCACACTTTGTCGCTCTCTTCTTTCTTAACCAGCCATAAGGTTACTACACCATCTTTTACTTCTGTGCGAGCGCCAGGAATAAGCTCTAATACCTGCTGCGGCGGACGAATATCGACCTCTTTACCAACACCGCCGGTAAAATCCCCGGCTGGGATATTGTAGTCTGGGTAAAAGTGAGGTTTAGCCCCTTCCGGCAGCACTAACTGTTGCAACTCCGGGGTTTCTAAGTAAGAAAAGTCATCTTTGGCTTGGCGGCGGTCGGACGGATCGCTAGAACAAGCACTGAGAACAAAAACAGCCAGTGAGCCTGTCACTAGCTGAGCAGAAAGCTTCATTGATACTCCTAATGTCTTCAAGGGAGCCGTGCTCCCTTTGAACAATAATCTAAATGATACGTGCGTCGGCCATAGCTTGGCGAACCACTTGCTGAGACGCTTCGGTAAGCTCGACAAGCGGCAAACGTAAATCGCCATTGGCAATCAAACCCAGTTGTAACGCTACCCATTTCACAGGGATAGGGCTTGACTCAATAAATAAATTCTTATGCAACGTCATCAAACGCTGGTTGATGATTTCAGCATCGGCAAAATCACCTTGTCGCGCCAGCTTAAACATCTTCGCCATGTCGGCGGCGGCTACATTCGAGGTTACCGAGATAACGCCTTGGCCACCAAGTTTAACAAACTCTAAGCCAGTCGCATCATCACCACTTAGTAAGATAAACGCTTCGCCACAAAGTTCACGGTGTTTTGCAATTCGTGACAGATCTCCCGTTGCATCTTTAAGTGCAACGATTTTATCCAGCTTAGCTAAACGCGCAACGGTCTCCGGAAGCAGGTCAACCGCGGTACGGCCCGGCACGTTATAAAGAATAATTGGCACATCGCTGACTTCAGCAATGGCTTTGTAATGTTGGTATAGGCCTTCTTGGGTCGGCTTGTTGTAGTATGGCGTGACACTCAAACACGCGGCAATGCCAGAACCTTGTAGCAAACGGCTAAAGGTTACCGATTCGTGAGTCGCGTTTGCACCGGTGCCAGCAATAACCGGAATACGGCCATCGGCGTATTCGACGGTCTTTTGCACTACTTTGACATGCTCTTCAATTGTGAGCGTTGCAGATTCGCCCGTTGTCCCAACAGCCACAAGTCCGTCTGTGCCCGCAGCAACATGATATTCCACTAGCTTTTTCAGGCTATCGTAATCCACTTCGCCTGTTTGATTAAATGGGGTAACTAGTGCAACTATGCTTCCTGAAAACATGTCCATCTCCTTTTCAAATTCATTCTGCATGGTACTGTAACAAGGTTTGAAAATACAAGCGCTCATCACAGGTTAGATGACAAAGTCGTGTCAATAATTGGAGGTGGGGCAAGTTAAGCGCTCAATCAATAGGAAAATGAACGAGTTTGACCATTAAGTGGTGTTTTTTTCAGCACCAGAAAGCCACGCCACTGTTTATCCTGTGCTAACATGCCATTTAACATTCATTAAAAACGTGCCAAACCATGTTACAGCATCTAGTGATCACCGCCGTCGGTAGCGACCGGCCAGGAATTAGCAACCGTATCACTCACCTCGTCACGGAAGCCGGGTGTAATATTATTGATAGCCGCATTGCACTCTTTGGCAATGAGTTTACCTTAATCATGCTGCTGTCTGGCAACAACAATAGTATTGCTCGTGTTGAAACAAGTTTGCCTCTGGTCGGCCAAGAGCATGACTTAATCACCATAATGAAGCGTACCTCCCCGCACACTGTCACCGAAAACGTTTATCGGGTTGAGGTGTTTGTTGAGTCAGAAGATAAAATGGGGCTCACGGAAAAATTTACCGAATTTTTTGCCGCCAGAAACATCGGCATGTCTTCACTCAGCGCACAAACCATCAGTAAAACAAAAGTAGAAAAAGAACAAGATCAGTTTTACATCACCTTGGTAGCGCAAGTCGATAACGACTGTAACCTAATGCAACTTGAAGAAGATTTTCAGGCTTTGTGCGGCGAACTCGCTGTACAGGGCTCTCTTAACTTTATTAAAAACAGCCAATAGCTGAGCACATCAGCACTAAAAATATAAAGGAACGCTCAATGAACACCTTAACCGCCGGCACACCAGCGCCCGCATTTTCTCTTCTAGACCAAGATGGCAACACCGTTACCTTAGCCGACTTTGCCGGCAAAAAGATCCTATTCTACTTCTACCCAAAAGCCATGACCCCAGGCTGTACAGTGCAAGCTCAAGGCCTACGTGACACCAAAGCCGATCTTGATGCCCACAATGTCGTCGTGCTTGGCGTGAGTATCGACGCGGTCAAACGCTTAGGCAAATTTATCGAACGCGACCAGCTTAATTTCTCGCTATTGTCTGACGAAGACCACGCCGTAGCCGAACAGTTTGGCGTTTGGGGCGAGAAGAAGTTCATGGGCAAAGTCTACGATGGCTTGCATCGCATCAGCTTTTTGATTGATGAGCAGGGTGTGATTGAACATGTGTTCAATAAGTTTAAAACCAAAACTCACCATGAAGTGGTGCTGGACTACTTAAACCAAGCTTAATGAATGGCCAAAAAGACAAAACCTCGCTGACGCGAGGTTTTTTTATGCTCTTATTTAGGCAGGACTAAAGCCACTAATCCGGTGAGGTGGCTCTCTCACCACTGCCATCGGGCAAGGCGTTGATCACCGCTTTCACTAAAGTCGCCAGCGGGATGGCAAAAAACACCCCCCAAAAACCCCATAATCCGCCAAACACCAATACCGCGACAATAATAGCCACCGGGTGTAGGTTTACCGCCTCTGAAAACAGCACTGGCACTAATACGTTGCCATCTAGCGCTTGAATAATGCCGTATGCGATCAGCAACCAATAGAATTGTGGCGCAAGGCCCCACTGGAATAAACCGACAATCGCCACTGGCACCGTTACCGCTGCGGCGCCGATATAGGGGATCAACACCGAAAGTCCCACCGCGACCGCCAATAGTACTGAGTAACGCAGATCCAAAATGGCAAACGTAATGTAGCTCACACTGCCGACAATCAAGATTTCCATTACCTTACCGCGAATGTAATTGGAAATCTGCGTGTTCATCTCGCGCCATACTTTGGTGGCGAGGCGGCGGTTCTTAGGCAAAAAACCGCTGGTGATATCCATCATCTCTTCTTTGTCTTTGAGTAAGAAGAACACCAATAGCGGCACCAAGATCAAATACACCGCCAGTGCGGCAATGCTAACCAATGACGCCAGTGAGCCTTTTACCACGCTTTCACCCAAACCAAGCGCTTTGGTTTTGGCGTTTTCGGCAATCGTCTCGACAATGTGCATATTGGCAAGCTCAGGATAATGCTCTGGGATGGTCGCAATAAACTTTTGCAAGCCATTGTACATATTTGGAATATCGTTAATGAGATTGCCCACCTGAGTCCAAATCGTTGGCACAAGGCCAAACATGGCAAGCAGGGCTAAGCCCAAAAACAGCAGCACCACCACAGGCACAGCAAAGGATCGCGGTAGCCCTAAGCGAGTCAACTGAGTAATAGGCCACTCCAATAAGTAGGCTAAGACGATGGCCACCAGCAGCGGGGTGATTAAGCTACCGAAGAAATAAATAGTGGCAAAGCCAAACACCAGAATGGCGACCAAACTGACAGCATGAGGATCAGAAAAGCGGCGTTTATACCAACTCGTTACCATATCAAACATGGGGGGTTTGTCTCTCTCTTACAACGATTAGGGTGGAAAAGCGGTCACTTTCGTTCCGTTGAACGGAAAAGGAGTGCGTCTCGAAGTATCGTAACATATCATGTAACGAATGCTTATCGGTAACTAAGATTGAAACCGCCTCCCCTGGCTGCAACTGAGCGCAAAAGCGCTTTGCCTTGAGCAGCGCCATAGGGCATCGTTCTTCACATAAATCAAGTGTGTAGGGTTCCATTCTTAGTCTCGATGCTTATGATAGTGAGCCATTGTAAGCCTATTTTTGCTATTGGTCTGCAACTCATCGAGTTATGTAACAATTATTTGCTATACGAAAGCTTAACCAAACCGTGACAACTTAATAGCTTTACTGGTAATAATGATAGAAGTTAGATCAATCCACCACTTTTAAAAGAAACCATCTTATCGATCCGCAGTCCAATCGGTAGATGAAATTTATTTAACAGGGTACCACCAGAACGTATGTATAAACGCTCTCGCACCACTTTATGCTTGTGTATTGCCGCTTTACTCAGCAATCCTATTCAAGCACAAAATAGCCGCTATGAACTGCCAGAAATTGGCACTGCGGCGGCTTCGACGTTAACCATCGACCAAGAGTTGCGATATGGCGATGCTTACATGCGAATGCTCCGATCCGGTCAACCTATCGTCCATGACCCGGTACTCAATGAGTACATTAGCACCTTAGGCCACCAATTAGTGGCACACGCTAACGACGTAAAAACGCCGTTTAAGTTCTTTATGATCCAAGACCGAAACATTAACGCTTTCGCGTTTTTCGGTGGGTATGTCGCGTTGCATTCTGGATTATTCCTCCACGCGAAAACAGAAAGTGAACTCGCCTCGGTCATGGCGCACGAAATCGCCCACGTCACCCAGCGTCACCTTGCTCGAGCCATGGAAGAGCAAGCGATGCGCTCACCGGCGACCATTGCGGCGTTAGTTGGCTCTTTATTGCTGGCAGTCGCTTCTCCACAGGCGGGTATTGCCGCTATCACTGCGACTCAGGCCGGCGCCATTCAAGGGCAAATCAACTACACCCGGTCGAACGAAAAAGAAGCAGACCGATTTGGGATTGTCACCATGTCCAAAGCCGGCTTTGATCCACATGCAATGCCACGATTTTTTGGCCGCTTGGCCGATGAGTTCCGCTACGCCAGTAAGCCGCCGCCGATGCTGCTCACTCACCCCTTACCCGAAGACCGAATTACCGACTCTCGTGCCAGAGCACAAAGCTACCCGCCGCTTAGGATGGGGCCATCGCTTGAATACCATTTAGCTAAAGCGCGCGTTATCGCTCGCCATGCGGGGATAGATAGCGAAGCGGCGATCGACTGGATGGACAGAAAACTCAAAAAGGCATCGGCAGAGCTCGCCCCAACCTATCGCTACGGGAAAGCCCTCGCCTACCTCGACAGCAAAAAACTCGAGAAGGCGGAGCCTATCTTACTCGAGTTGCTCAAATCCGACCCAAATAACAACTTCTATTTAGATGCACTGGCAGATTTATACCTGTATAAAAAAGAGTATCAAACCGGGATCGACATGCTCGCCAAAGCACTCGATAAGAAACCCAATAATCCGGTGCTCTCTATTAACTACGCCAACTTGTTAGTTGAAAGTGACCAGTCAGAAGCTGCAGCCCGATTGCTACAGCGTTATACCCACGATCACCCGCAAGATCTCAATGGTTGGTCTTTGCTCGCACAAGCGTACCAAAACCTCGACCAACCGGATGAAGAGCTCGCAGCAAAAGGCGAAATTTTTGCTCTGCGCGCCAACTGGAAAAAAGCCATCCAAAATTATAGCGAAGCCAGTCAACTGGTAAAATTAGGTAGCCTTAAGCAAGCAAGGTACGACGCTCGGATCGACCAATTAAGTGTCGAGCGCGATCGCTTCTTTGCGCTACAAAACTAGGAGAAAAAGTCATGTCAGTCGTTATTTATCACAACCCTCGCTGTTCGAAAAGCCGCGAAACGTTAGGTTTACTCGAAGCCAGAGGGATCGAGCCTCAAGTGGTAAAATACCTTGAAGAAAGCTTAACCACAGCCCAACTGCAGTCGGTATTTACGCTACTGGAGTTAGATTCGGTAAGAAAAATGATGCGCACTAAAGAGGCACTTTACAAAGAGTTAGCGCTTGGCGACGCCAATGTCAACGATGAGCAGCTCTTTGCCGCGATGGTCGCCAACCCTAAGCTGATTGAGCGCCCAATTGTTATCGCAAACGGACAAGCAAGGCTTGGCCGACCACCAGAACAAGTGTTAGACATTCTATAACGAACATCGCGTTCATCATTGCGCAGCACAGCTCAACACCAACAATAACTACGCTGCGCAATAAGTTTGATTAAAGGAGTAATCATGGCTGAATCTAAAACCTCCCGTTATCGTTTTTTGGCTCTAACCGCTAACCTCGCGTTACTGGCGTGGGTGGCAATATGGCAATCGGTTCTCTCCCCTCACCCACACATCAACAGCCTCACCTTAACCATTGCGTGGTGCCTACCGCTGCTCTTTCCTTTAAGAGGAATTTTGGCAGGAAAAGCCTACACCCATGCTTGGGCTAACTTCGTTTTGATGCTCTACTTTTTACACGCTTTAACCCTGTTGTATGTCGATGCCGGTGAGCGGCTACTGGCTGGCATCGAGCTGATCCTTACCAGCCTTGCCTTTACGGGGAATACGCTCTACGCACGAGAAAAAGGCCGAGAGCAGGGGTTAAAGCTGACCAAGCTATCTGAAGTCGAGCGCCAAGAAAAAGCCCGTTTTGAACAAAAAAGCCAATAACATGCAACTCCCTAACATCGCCAACACGCCAAACGCGATGGCGAAAGCTTGTAACCGGCATAAAAAACCCTCGCACTTTGGCGAGGGTTAATTTCAATTGCGCTAGCAAGAGCCTTGAACTAGCCTAGCCATTCGTAGACTAAACGATTTTCTTCAACCTCGCGCGCTTCTTGGCTCACGTGAACAGGCTCGATGGTTGCCATTGGTTCACTGTCGCTATCTGTGCTCACAGTTTCCGTGGGGTTAACGTTCTCTATCGGCTGCAATGTTTGTTGGTCCACTGGGGCGTCTTGCGATGGTAACCTTGGTAAAGGCAGCACATCTGGGCTTAATTCAAACTTCTGTACTTGCTTAAAATTGCTCAGCTCACGCTCAAAGTCCGACTGTGACGCCAACAAATGGACACGAAAAGTGATGCCGCTTGACTGGATCTTCATAACATCGACCGAAGCCACCGAATTTAACCCTTTCAGTAGCGCTTCTAAATGAAAGAAGTCTGTGGCGTTATCAACATCCACAAACTCGGTCATCACACTTTGGGTTGAGCTGTTTGCCACTTGCACGGCACTTTTACCAGCAAAATAGTCACTCACTTGATCGATCACTTGCTCAAGCACTGGCGCGATCGCACCGGATTCTTGGCCAGATAAAGGCGAGGTTTGCTCAGAAATCATCGCTTCTGGTTTTTGATCAAATAACGTCCAGCGAACGGTCGTGCGGTTAGACAAGTGTTGAACTCGTAGCACTAAAACGGCATCTGCTGGGTAGCGAACGCTCGCTTGGCTGATAGGAGCAACAAAGCCTCCCCACAAGTCAGGTGCCGAGATCCCCGTGACATCATCAAAGTCACCGACGGGCACCGTAATCGGTAACCCGCGCAACTGAGCAAACTGCTCGAGCTGAGCAATGGCATCTGAGCCGCTCTGCTCCCACGCAATTTGGCGTTGGTAGCGGTCTTCTTCCACCAGCCATACCAGCACATTCGAACGGGTTGGTGACCAATATGGCAATGCGGCTTGGGTCAATAAGCTTTGGATCTGCTTAGGATTAAAGGTCATGGCTAAGCTTGGTTTGCCGCCAATATTGCCACTGCTAATTTGTGACAAATATTGCCCACTACTGCGCAGTGCTTTACGCACTACCTCGTTGCTCTGCAGTGATTTCTGACCTGAGGCCATCACAAGAACTTGCTCTAAGCCTTGTGCTTGCGCGAGCGACTCTGCCTTTTCTTGCTCTGTTAAAACAACCTCGGTTTTAAACACGTCAACTTTGGTCAGCGCATGACTTGGCAACGACAATGCGCACAGCAACAAACAAGCAATTCGATACATAAAAATTCTACACGTAGTGGATGAGTCTTAAATGATAAGCAACTCTTACTGTGTCGGCAAGCGTGAGACTCGCTTCAAGTAGACCTTTCTTGCATCTCTCACACAGTTTTGACGCGAACCTCACTGTTCAAGTCGGTAATATTTAAAAATTTAAATGCATTTATTTGATCTATGCATGGCCGCAAACGATTGCTCAGTGATAGAATCCCGCGAATTTTGTTTACATCGGATAAATCAACATGACTCAGATACTTCAAGGAACACAGATGCTATTTGTCGCGTTTGGCGCACTAGTTCTCGTTCCGCTCCTTACCGGCCTTGACCCTAGCGTCGCTTTATTTGGTGCTGGTATTGGTACGCTACTTTTTCAACTCATTACCCGCAGAAGCGTTCCCATTTTCTTAGCCTCCTCTTTTGCTTTTATCGCTCCGATTATGTATGGCGTACAAACCTGGGGAGTCGCCTCTACCATGGGCGGTCTCATGGCCGCAGGTATTGTTTACGTACTAATGGGCGCTCTCATTAAAGTGCGCGGTGTCGCCATCATTCATAAGCTGCTCCCCCCCGTTGTGGTTGGCCCGGTGATCATGGTCATCGGTCTTGGCTTAGCTCCTGTGGCAGTAAATATGGCGCTGGGTAAAACGGGCGATGGCGCCGTGCAGCTCATTGATGGCGATGCGGCACTTATTATCGCTTGTGCCTCTCTTTTCACCACTATCGCTATCAGCGTATTTGCGAAAGGTTTCTTAAAATTACTGCCAATCTTTGGCGGCATTTGTGTCGGTTATGGTCTGAGCCTCGCCTATGGTGTGGTTGACTTTACGCCCGTCGCCCAAGCCAGTTGGCTATCGATGCCGAACTTCACCTTCCCTGAGTTCAATATTAACGCGGTTCTGTTCATGATCCCTGTGGCGATTGCCCCTGCCGTTGAGCACGTTGGAGATATGCTGGCTATTTCTAATGTCACTGGTAAAGATTATCTGAAAAAACCCGGCTTACACCGCACAATTGCAGGTGACGGCATTGCAACCATTGCCGCTTCTATGGTCGGCGCACCACCTAACACCACCTATAGTGAAGTCACCGGCGCGGTAATGCTAACCAAAGCATTTAACCCGGTGATCATGACTTGGGCTGCGGTGACCGCGATTGTTCTGGCGCTGGTTGGTAAGCTTGGTGCCCTGCTGCAAACCATTCCCGTCCCAGTGATGGGCGGCATCATGATTTTGCTGTTTGGCTCTATCGCTACCGTAGGCCTCAATACCCTCATCAAGAACAACGTTGACCTACACAAATCACGCAACCTTGTGATCGTGGCGGTTACCTTGGTATTTGGTATTGGCGGCATGGCATTTGGCATTGGTGAGTTCAGCCTACAAGGCGTGAGTCTATGCGGTATTGTCGCTATCTTGCTGAACCTGGTATTGCCTCACGAACTCGGTGAGAACCATGTGGTCGATAATGCCCAAATGGAAGAAGATGAAGTGAAGGGCTAAGGGCTAAGGGCTTAAATTATGACAACAAAAAGGGAAGTCAATGCTTCCCTTTTTTGCTGTTTAAAGAGCAGAGGCGTAGCTCATCTTGGATTCGATGTCGTTTAGCCAATGGCTAAATTGTTCAGGAGAAACTTTATACAGCACGTAACTCATAACAAACTTATCGCGTAGGGATATATACAAAGCGGTTTCGTTATCACTGCAAATCACCTCAAAGTCGATGCTATCGCCACCTTGCTTACTCGAGATATACCCAAGCGAGCCGCTGTTTACTCGGTAACTCGGACAATCTCCACTTTCAGTAATCCTAGTGTAACTGCGGTTTGCTCGGTCGGAAATTTTGCGCATCGCCGACAAATCTTCGCTCGCTAAATCTTGTACAATGACAAAGTTACGTCGTTTAGCACCATAAATGTGGAAATGGTCTTGCACGTTTTCAGACAAAAACTGCACCGTGGGTAACCCTTCTCTCACCATTTCTCCCTTATCATTCAATGCTAAACTTGGCGAAGAAAAAGCCAATGCAAGCAAACCAATGGTCAAGAAATGGCCGATTAACTTTGAACTGGCCTGAATAAAAACCTTAAACCGATAAACCAACTGCATGTTCATATGACGTTATATTCTAATTATTTATTATATGGCTCATGGAACGTTTGTTTTTTAGAGTTGTGAACCTAATTCCAATGCGCGCACTATAATAAAATCTGAATGCATATCAATATTTTTGATAGCACTACAGCATAAAAAATCAACAACCATTAGCTGCGCAAATATATCGTGCTACAGATACCGTTAGTCCCCATCTGGCCTTTGTGCTTTATAGCGGACATAAAAAAAGGGAAGCCTATGCTTCCCTCTCGCTGACAACCCAACTGTCTAAGAACTCAATGAGCAGACAGTTAAGCATTCACCGTTTTATATCTACAGCTTATTTAGTGCCAAAGATTTTATCACCAGCATCACCAAGACCTGGAACGATGTAGCCTTTATCGTTTAGTTTCTCGTCGATAGCTGCGGTATATAGCTCGACATCTGGGTGCGCTTTCTCTAATGCTTCAATACCTTCTGGCGCAGCAACCAGTACTAATACCTTAAATACTTTACAACCCTGCTCTTTTAGCAGATCGAGCGTTGCGATCATAGAACCGCCCGTTGCTAGCATAGGGTCAACCACTAATGCGATACGCTCATCGATATTAGACGCTAACTTGTTAAAGTAAGGAACAGGCTCAAGCGTTTCTTCGTCGCGGTAAACCCCAACAACACTGATACGTGCACTTGGCATATGCTCAAGAACACCATCCATCATGCCAAGGCCTGCACGTAGAATAGGCACAACCGTTACTTTCTTGCCTTTAATTTGATCCACTTCGACCGGGCCGTTCCAGCCTTCGATGGTTACGCGCTCTGTTTCAAAATCCGCGGTTGCTTCATAGGTCAACAAGCTACCTACTTCTGTTGCAAGCTCACGGAAACGCTTTGTGCTGATGTCACCTTCACGCATTAGGCCAATTTTATGCTTCACTAGAGGGTGTTTCACTTCAACAACTTTCATTTCCAACTCCGACATTATTTTAAATAAACCTACCGATTATACACATAACCGCAGTGAATTTCAGAATATGTGCAGAGAAAAAAACTGACGCAAACGTTTTCCTTTTCTGCTCAACCCCTGTTAGAATAGCGCCGTTTTTCACATACATTTAAGTTCGAGGACTATCCCGTGAGCGGTAATAATTCTTCTCTAAGCTACAAAGACGCTGGTGTTGATATCGATGCAGGTAACGCATTAGTAGATCGTATTAAAGGTGCAGTAAAACGCACTCGTCGCCCAGAAGTAATGGGTGGCATTGGTGGCTTTGGCGCCCTATGTGAACTTCCAACTAAATATAAGCAACCTGTACTTGTTTCTGGTACAGATGGCGTTGGTACCAAACTTCGCCTTGCATTGGATATGAAAAAACACGACACAATCGGTATCGATCTTGTGGCGATGTGTGTGAACGATCTTATCGTTCAAGGTGGCGAGCCTCTTTTCTTCCTAGATTACTACGCAACTGGCAAGCTAGACGTTGATACTGCCGCTGATGTTGTATCAGGCATCGCGGAAGGTTGTGTTCAAGCTGGTTGTTCTTTAATTGGCGGTGAAACGGCAGAAATGCCAGGCATGTACGAAGGCGAAGACTACGATGTTGCGGGCTTCTGCGTTGGTGTGGTTGAGAAAGAAGAGGTTATCGACGGTACGAAAGTTGCTGCCGGCGACGCCTTAATTGCGGTTGGCTCTAGCGGTCCACACTCAAACGGCTACTCGCTTATTCGCAAGATCCTTGAAGTATCAAACGCCGACCTAAGCGAAGAGCTTAACGGCCGCACGATCGGCGAACACTTAATCGAGCCAACCAAAATTTACATTAAATCAGCACTTAAGATGATTACAGAGCATGACATTCATGCTATCTCGCACATCACAGGTGGTGGTTTCTGGGAAAACATCCCACGCGTACTGCCAGAAGGCACCAAAGCGGTGGTTGATGGTAACAGCTGGGAATGGCCTGCTATCTTCTCATGGTTACAAGAGAAAGGTAATGTTACCACCCACGAAATGTACCGCACATTCAACTGTGGGGTTGGCCTTATCGTCGCGCTACCTAAAGCGCAAGCAGAAGCTGCGGTTGAGCTGCTAAAAGCGGAAGGTGAAAATGCTTGGGTTATCGGTGAAATTGCTGACGCACAAGCCGGCGAAGAGCAAGTTGAGATCCGCTAAGTTATGAAAAATATCGTTGTCTTAATCTCAGGAAATGGCAGCAATTTACAAGCGATCATCGACGCCTGTGAAAGCGCCCCCTTCTTGGCCAAAGTCAGCGCGGTTTTCTCTAACAAAGCAGACGCTTACGGATTAGAGCGTGCAAAACAGAGTGGGATTGATGCCCACTTTGTTGACCCGAAAGGATTTCAAGATCGCGCTGAGTTTGACTCAGCGCTGATGAAACAGATCGACCAATATCAACCCGATATCTTGGTACTGGCGGGTTATATGCGAATTCTATCGGCTGAATTTGTTCATCACTACTTAGGTAGGATGATCAATGTTCACCCCTCTTTATTGCCTAAATACCCAGGGCTTAATACCCACTTAAAAGCATTACAGTCTGGTGACAATGAACATGGTACCAGTGTGCACTTTGTGACCGAAGAGCTCGATGGTGGCCCGGTCATTTTACAAGCTAAAGTACCGGTGTTTTCCGATGACACCCCTGAACTGCTGCAAGCTCGAGTTCAAACTCAAGAGCATCAAATTTACCCCTTAGTGGTGAAATGGCTTGCACAAGAACGCTTGGTGATGAACCAAGGCCAAGCCCTTCTTGACGGTCACATTTTAGGCCCATCCGGTTATGCCCAAGATTAGCTTTTAACCATCACTTCAGCTAGATAGCAAAAAGGTCAGTAACGTTACTGACCTTTTTTATTCGTTGGCTTGCTATACCAAACAACACCTCAAAGCGGCGCTGTTGGCGCTTGACTCGCCGGTTTTGGCGGAGCAAAAGCGACATGCTTTAATTGCTCAGCATTACCTTGAATTAGCTCACCAAACTGAAACACCGAAAATTCCCCAGGCTTCATACGATGCCATTTTTCGTTGTCGGTTAGCGGTTGCGTCGCAATGACGGTCACGACATCGTTGGGGGTGGTCTCTTGGTTAAAATCGATAGTGACATCTTCATCAATCAAACTGGCCTTACCAAAAGGCGCCCGACGAGTGATCCAATACAGATGATTCGTGCAGTAAGTGATCACATACTCACCATCACTCAGCAGCATGTTAAACACCCCAAGTGCTTTGAGTTCATCGCTGCAAGTGGCAAGATAATGAAAAACATCACTCATATCTTGTGGCAATACAGGAAAGCGTTTGGCGAGGCGGTGTAATAGCCAGCAAAATGCCCGCTCACTGTCGGTTTGGCCAACCGGCTGAAACGAACCCGATTGCAAGCCATCATAATCACTTAGTTGACCATTATGGGCAAAGGTCCAGTATCGGCCCCACAACTCACGGGTAAATGGGTGAGTATTTTCCAAGTTCACTTGTCCCCGATTTGCTTGGCGAATATGGCTGACTACCGCACAGCTTTTTATCGGGTAATTCTGTACCAGTTGGGCAATTTTCGACTGGCAACTCGGGTTAGGATCTTTAAAGGTACGAAAACCCTTGCCTTCATAGAAGGTGATCCCCCAACCATCTCGGTGGGGGCCAGTATTTCCGCCTCTTTGCATTAATCCGGTAAAACTAAAGCAAATATCCGTTGGCACATTAGCGCTCATTCCGAGCAACTCACACATAATCCTTTACTCTCCTTTACGCCATCTCTTTTTCAATCAACTGAATAACGATATGAATGATTTTAATATGAACTTCTTGAATACGATCGGCATAACCAAAGTGTGGCACACGAATTTCAATGTCGGCTAAGCCCGCCATTTTGCCGCCATCTTTACCCGTAAGCGCGATGGTCTTCATGCCTTTCGCTTTGGCCGCATCGATGGCTTTTAAAATATTGCCCGAATTACCAGAGGTGGATAAACCAAACAGAACATCGCCTTTTGAGCCAACGGCCTCTACGTAACGTGAAAACACGTGATCGTAGCCAAAGTCGTTACTGACGCAAGACAGGTGACTTGGGTCAGAAATGGCGATACCTGGGTAGCCAGGGCGATTTTCGCGGTAGCGCCCGGTCAACTCTTCAGCAAAGTGCATCGAGTCACAATGCGAACCACCGTTACCACAAGACAATACTTTGCCGCCTTGCTTGAATGAATCGGCGATCATTTTTGCCGCCGCTTCGATTTGAGCAATATTGTTGTCGTCAGAAAGGAACGCCTGTAACACCTCAGCCGCTTCATTCAGTTCACTTCGAATTAGATCTTGGTACATAGGTTATCTCTTACTGGTTATTGTATTTATAAGCCTTATCGAATGATAAGAGCCAGCTTTTAACTGAGTTTACCTATAAATCTTCCCCAGTGTCGACATTTGGTTGTTTTTCCTTGCGCTTACTGGTGATAAATCACCTTAAGTGTCTAATTTACCGCCCGTCAATCGCGCTATTTACCCGCATAGATCACTTTTTAATCATTTGAGGGTTTTACAATTAGTCAACATCTCGCTTACAATTAAACCACTGGTACGACCTCTAGATAGAATTACGATAAAAACACCGTCACTATAAGGAACACAACGATGGATACTCTGCTCTCTATTTTAGGTATTTTGTTAGCCATAGGGCTGGCGCTTTACCACCGCTATACGCTCGCTACATCGATTGGTTTAGTCGCTGCCGTACTCATACTGGGGAGCCTATTTGGCTCGGTAGGACCACTCACGTGGACGGTGTTTATTGTCTTTGCCAGTATTATCGCGGTACCGAGTCTTCGCCAATCATTAGTCAGCAGTAAAGCTTTGGTTCTGTTTAGAAAAGTGCTTCCTGCCATGTCGAAAACGGAAAAAGAAGCGCTGGAAGCCGGCACCGTTTGGTGGGAGGCGGAGCTGTTTAAAGGCAAGCCTGATTGGCGCAAACTTGAGCAAATTAACCCACCTAAATTGTCAGCAGAAGAGCAGGCGTTTCTCGATGGGCCAGTCAATGAAGTATGTGCAATGGCCAACGACTATCAAATTACCCATGAACTGGCCGACTTACCGCCTGAAATCTGGCAGTACCTAAAAGATCATAAGTTCTTCGCCATGATCATTAAGAAAAAGTATGGCGGTTTAGAGTTCTCCGCTTACGCGCAGTCACTGGTGCTGCAAAAACTCACCGGTGTTTCAGGGGTACTTTCTTCGACGGTTGGCGTACCAAATTCCTTAGGCCCAGGCGAACTTCTTCAGCATTACGGCACCGAGGAGCAAAAAGATTATTACCTACCAAGACTTACCAAAGGCCAAGAGATCCCTTGTTTTGCATTAACCAGCCCTGAGGCAGGCTCTGATGCCGGCTCCATCCCTGATTATGGTGAGATTTGCACGGGGCAGTGGCAAGGCAAAGAGGTGCTGGGAATGCGCTTAACTTGGGACAAACGCTACATCACCCTCGCCCCAATTGCGACAGTACTTGGCCTTGCGTTTAAACTGCGTGATCCACAGGGCCTACTCGGCGATCAAGTTGAGCTCGGTATTACTTGTGCATTGATCCCCACCGCAACGGAAGGAGTCGAATTTGGTACGCGTCACTTCCCACTCAATCTGCCGTTCCAAAATGGCCCAACCCGAGGTAAAGATGTTTTCGTACCACTCGATTACATTATCGGTGGCCCAGAAATGGCAGGGCATGGCTGGCGTATGCTGGTGGAGTGCTTGAGCGTTGGCCGCGGGATCACTCTGCCTTCAAATGCGACCGGAGGGCTTAAAACCGCCGCTTTAGCCACTGGCGCCTATGCGCGTATTCGCCGCCAGTTTAAGCAGCCGATTGGTCATATGGAGGGCGTTGAAGCGCCACTGGCTCGTCTTGCTGGTAACGCCTACGTATTGGATGCGGCAAGTAGCCTAACGGTTGCCGGTATTGATTTAGGTGAAAAGCCTTCGGTGATTTCCGCTATCGTCAAATACCACAGTACCCATCGCGGACAGCGCTGCATCATTGATGCCATGGATGTTGCTGGCGGCAAAGGGATCTGTCTTGGCCCGGCGAACTTCCTTGCCCGTGGCTACCAAGGAGCCCCTATCGCGGTCACCGTAGAAGGGGCGAACATACTGACTCGCTCACTGATCATTTATGGCCAAGGCGCCATCCGCTGTCACCCTTTCGTGCTTGCCGAAATGGACGCCGCCCACTCAGAGCAAAGCGATGCGCTTAGCCACTTTGACCAAGCCTTGTTTGGCCATATAGGCTTCACCTTAAGTAACTTGGTACGTAGTGTTTGGCTTGGCCTTACCGACGGACGCGGCTCCGATAGCCCATCTAGCGATCCAACCCGCCGTTACTACCAACAACTCAACCGCTACAGTGCCAATATGGCGCTGCTCTCAGATATCTCGATGACGGTATTAGGCGGCTCGCTAAAACGTAAAGAGCGACTCTCGGCTCGCTTAGGCGATATTCTTAGCCAGCTTTACCTCAGTAGCGCGACACTAAAACGATACAGCGATGAAGGAAAGCAGGTCGAAGACTTACCTCTGCTGCATTGGGGCCTACAAGATAGCTTGTATCAAACCGAGCAAGCGATTGACCATTTCCTCGCTAATTTCCCAGTGAAGTGGATGGGCCGAGTACTGAGAGTATTACTGATGCCGTATGGCCGCGTGCGCCAATTACCTTCGGATAAGCTCGATAGCCGTGTGGCCTTATTGCTGCAAACGCCGAGTGCAACTCGCTCTCGCTTAGGTCGAAATCAATACCTTGAACCGACCGAGCACAACCCTGCTGGGAAAATTGAGCTGGCACTTAGCGTTATTTTGCAAGCAGAGCCTATCTTTAACAAAGTTTGCCAAGCGCTCGAACAGCGTAGACCGTTTACTCAACTTGATAAGCTAGCACAACTCGGCTTAGAGAAGGGCTTAATCAATGCGGAAGAAGCGCAATTGCTAAGCCATGCCGAACAACTTCGCCTTGAAACCATCAATGTCGATGAATTTAAGTTTGAGGAACTGGCGGCAAAGCCTCACTACCCCACCTCGATGGATGAAGTCGCCTAATGAGCGATAGAATTCTGCTATCAGGGCTCTTCGGACCCTTTTTTCATCCGGTAGAAGCTGCGGCTTCTCTGCCCCCGTGCTACTCTATTTCACTCTCCGATATTCTCCCCCTGCGAGGAACTGATATGGCCAATATTGAACATGAAGAAGTGCTGGACAGGTTAGATAAACTCAGCGTCTGCCTCTACCGAACTGGGATCAGCTTGTTTGCGCTGGCGCTTATCATGACGGGGTTATCTCACGCCCCGTCATTTGGTTTGCCTCTGCCGAGTAATTTTTCTCAAATCACCCTTGTTGTGACTGCCACCGCGGCTGCCCTAAGCGCTGCCAACCTTCACGTCTATGATAAGGTGATTCGCGCCATCATCGTATGGTCGAGCTGGCTGGGCTTAACATTAGTTATCGCGCTAAGCCACTCCGACTACCTCTGGCTAGCGCAAGGATTTATTTTTATTACCTTTTCCGGCATTGCCGTAAAAGAGTCTTTCTGCTTTAAAGTTCCGGGGTTAAAAATCGTCCCACTGCTGCTTGCCAGTGCGGTGGCATTGAGCGCCTTTAAGATGGGATTAGCCGTGGCCTTATTGAGCGCAGTTTGCGCGGCTATCTTTGCCTTTTTAGCCGTGAGTAAATGGAAGATGCCGCTGCACTTTGATATTGGCGATAAGTCTAACTACCAGATTTAAACAATAAAAAAGAGCCTCATGGGAATACCATCAGGCTCTAAAATCACTGACTAAGGCTTTTTAATTCACTGACTAAGCCACCCTGTTAATTTTTCGGCGGCATAGAGAGCTGCATTTCTGGGATCTGCGCGCGTCTCATTCTTATTTTTCTAACCACAAACCAAATAATCAGCCCCAAAATTAGAACAACAAAATTGCCAATCACGATGATCATCATGCCTTTAAAGCGCTCTTCTTCGCGCTCAATTTCTTGCTGGATTTTTTCTTCTAAACGTCGCTTCTCTTCTTGCGCTTTTTTATAGCTCTCGAGGGATTTCTCAACATCCACTTTCTCGACAACGCTAAACGACTGCTCGTGAAAACGGAAGACTAACTCTCGCTTGGTGGCCGATTCTGTCGCAAATGCCACCCCAGACCAAGTGTGCTTACCCGGCATGTTACGATTCGGTAGAGTGAAGTAGGCTTTAATGCCCTCTTGCTCGGCTTGTCCTTGGGTGATCATGTCTAATCCATCTGGCGACGTTTGCTCAATGCTAACCGCAATAGAGCCCGGCGCGATGACGCCTTCCTCACCCGTTACGGTAATATTATGCTGGGCATCTTCTTTTCTTGCCTGTGTAAAAGCGGCGATTAAAGGGGTCGGATACACCAATACCGTTTGCTCAATAGAGCGTAGAAACACACCGTTACCAGAGGTGATCCGAGCTCGATATTTACCCGGCTCAATATCGATAGGCAGTTCAACAGTAAACACCCCATCTCCTGCGACTTCATCTAGACCGCGACCGTCGTCCTCAAAGGTGCCGAGAATTTTAGGGATCGGGCGCGCTTCTGCAGATAAACTGGCTTCGTTTTCAATGTACTTGGTAAAGGTGACATTCAGGTTTACCCGGTCTAAAAAGTCCCGCAAGTTAAGCGGCTTGCGATTTTGCTCCAAGCGCGCGGTAAACTTGAGGCTTTCTGCAACGTATAACCGCTGAGGAAAGGCGTCCACCTTCAGGACTAAGTTGGATAAGATTTTGATGTTGTTTTTGGGGTGAACCTTGCCAATCGCTTGCCAAGGTCCTGGCATCGGGTTATTTATCGAGATGATGTCCATCCCCGGCTCTTCGTACCAACGGACGTTTTGCGGATGATTCCAAGCGTAATACTTGGTTCCATCCGGCCGGACTAAGATCACCGACTGAGAGCGCTGCTTACGATAAATCACAAACGAAGCTTGAGAAATGGTCGGATCTACTCGAAAGCGGTTGTCTAGAAGATATTGGCTAGATTCCGTCTCAGCTCGGCTTACGCTGCTTAATAAAACAAAACACAAACAAAGCAAAATCCGCCACATATACTCTCCTATTGACGCCAAAGGCAAGCGCCACTTTTTTCAACTAAGTCTAAGCGCTCATTATGCGCATCTAATTCATCGGCCGAGGCACGTAAAACTTTAAGCGCCTTTCGGCCGCTTGCCGCTCGTTTGATGGTTTCTCCGCCTTCTTCACTTTGGCCGCTGTTAAATTTAAGGTCGGTTTGACCGCCGGTCATTAACAGATACACATCCGCCAAGATCTCGGCATCGAGCAAAGCGCCGTGCAAAGTTCGGTGGGAGTTATCTATCCCGTAACGGTCACAAAGAATGTCGAGGTTATTTCGTTTGCCGGGGAAGATCTTCTTCGCCATCGCCAAGGTATCGGTAACTTTGCAGTACTGCTCCGTTTTGCCGATATTCGGGTCAAGCATACCGAATTCGTGGTCCATAAAGCCGACATCGAAGGGCGCGTTATGGGCGACCAGTTCAGCGCCATTGATAAAGTCCAAAAACTCTTGGTGTACGTCTCGATATTCCGGCTTATCAACCAAGAACTCATCGGTAATACCGTGAACCAGTACCGCATCAGATTGGATGTCACGATCGGGTTTTAGATAAACGTGAAAGTGACGCCCGGTTAGTTTGCGGTCAATAATTTCCACCGCACCAATTTCGATGATCCGGTGGCCCATGTAATGTGGCCCCGACTCTCGGTTCATACCTGTGGTTTCGGTATCGAGCACCACAATGCGTTGTTGCTGGGAATTGTTGCTGGTATTCATAATGATGTGTGTGTCAGACTATATTAAATTAATAGGCAATACGCCGAATTCGTTAATAGTATCAAATGATGACCAAACAAGTAGAAATTTTCACAGATGGCTCTTGCCTAGGTAATCCCGGCCCCGGCGGTTACGGGATTGTACTGCGCTACAAACAGACTGAAAAAAATCTCGCCAAAGGTTTCACCCTCACCACCAATAATCGCATGGAAATGATGGCGGCGGTCGTGGCGCTCAAGACCTTAAAAGAACCCTGCAAAGTGATACTGACCACCGACAGTCAATACGTACGCCAAGGGATCACCCAGTGGATCCACAATTGGAAAAAACGCAATTGGCAAACATCAGATAAAAAGCCGGTGAAAAACGCCGATTTATGGCAAGCGCTCGATAAAGAAGCCGCGCGCCACACGATTGATTGGCGTTGGGTAAAAGGCCACGCTGGCCACCGAGAAAATGAAATCTGCGACGATATCGCCCGCGCCGCCGCCGAAGCACCGACCGAAGAAGATACAGGATATGTGATAGGGAAGTGAGGCTACAGGCTACAGGCTACAGGCTACAGGCTACAGGCTACGAGTATTCGCGGTCACTAAAGTAATAGCAACCCCTGCCTTCTGCCTTCTGCCTTCTGCCTTCTGCCTAAAGCTTAATACTTTTCTCTTCGTGCACCTTCTCTATAATTCACTCCAAGCGGCGACAAACTGCGTTTTAAACGCCAGTGGGGCTTGATCGGTTTGAGTGGGTAGGTGCGTTTACGCGCGACGATAAAGTACAAGCTGCCGAATGGGGTCAGGCACTGGCCGACGCTGTTTTCGAGCCATGTCCACATTGGCCGATAACGATTAAACGGGAACAACGCGTAGCAGTCTGAGTGGATCACTTGATAATTGAGTACCCCGAGCCAATCTCGAATTCGATTTGGGGTAAACATGCGCCCACTCCAAGGCAGATCATTTTTATGCCACGGCAACAAACTCGACGCGCCCGTCCAGCTGATGGGATTAAAGCCGGTTAAGATCAAATGACCATCATCTATCATCACTCGGTCAACTTCGCGTAATAATCTATGCGGATCGTTGCAGTAATCTAATTGATGTGCCATTAATATCGCATCAAAACTTTTTTCGCCAAAGGGCAAATCGTAGGCGTCAGCAATCACATTGTGCAGTGGGTTATTGATATCCACCAGCACTTGATGCTGAATATTGCAGTTACCACTGGTCAACTCACAACTGAGGCCACCAAGCTTAAGCATGTGGTAACCGAAGATTTTTGGACACCATTCGTCCAAACGCATCTGAATTGACTCAGATACCCATTGACCATTTCTCAATTGTTGCCAAGAATGGGGCTGTTCAAGTTTACGAGAGGTGCGCGCTGGCTTCATTACTTTTGTCCGCCTCTATATCTGGTGATCGGAGATCCAAATATGTTAACCATCAAGAGCATACCTGCATTTAACGACAATTACATCTGGCTGATCCAAAATAGCGATCAACGTTGTGCCGTTGTCGACCCAGGCGATGCTAAGCCGGTATTGGAATACCTCAAGCAGCACCAATTGGAGCTGGAAGCAATATTGATCACCCATCATCACAATGACCATATTGGTGGGGTGTCGGACTTAGTGCTTGCTAACCCTCAGGTCAACGTTGTCGGCCCGGCTTCAGAGCCAATCCCAACCCTCACCACCCCAGTAGAAGATGGTGAGCAAATTGACCTCTTTGGCGAGACTTTCCTGGTTCTCGGTTTACCCGGCCATACCAAGGGCCATGTCGGCTATACGGGCGATGGCAAACTGTTTTGCGGAGATGTACTGTTTTCAGCCGGCTGTGGCCGTATTTTTGAAGGCACC
>Ga0070724_10000588_pt1 | contig 24875 bp, 19 predicted proteins | sample tdDd001_FD_67278 | JGI IMG/M metagenome (GOLD analysis project Ga0070724, IMG submission 67278) | Marine sediment microbial communities from the Atlantic coast under amendment with organic carbon and nitrate - tdDd00.1 | ecosystem: Environmental > Aquatic > Marine > Coastal > Sediment | place... | reverse complement strand
ATACAGTACAATTGATGAGCAAAGAAATTCAGTTGATCATCCACTTTATGGCAATGCAAAAATGCATCATATAATCAGTAATTATTTTTATAACTCACTAGATGATATGAATGGAGATGAAAGGTTAGATTACGGTTTAAATTATGTGATTGAAAATCCATCATTAGTTTATGAAAGTTTTGTATATACTTATGATGTAATCAATGTTTATCAGTATTTTGAAGATAATTATTCTGAAAAAATGGATGTAATTGCTTTTTATGATAACTTTAAAGTAATGGGTACTCATATTGCTGATCCACATCCAACAGCTTATGGTCATGAAGTGTTGTTTGGATTATTTCATAGTATGTATTAATCATGTTTGATTCTCATTTAAATCTGTGATATACTTTTTTCAAATTGTAGATGCTTTGAAGGAAAGAGATATGGGAAAGCTTGCTAAGAGAGCTGACGAGTGGTGAAAGTCAGACAAGGGATTACTATTGAAAATGGTTCTGGAGCATTGAAGAGGAAAGACTTCAACGGATTAATACACGTTATAGTATTGTGAGATTTCACACAGAGGTAGTTGATGAATCTGTTTATAAGTCAACTATGAATTAGGGTGGTAACACGAGCGAGCCTTCGTCCCTTAGGATGGAGGCTCTTTTTATATTTTTAAGGAGGAAAATAATGGAAAAGTATTACATCACTACAGCCATCGCTTATACATCAAGAATTCCTCATATAGGAAATGTGTATGAAGCGATATTAACAGATGCCATTGCAAGATTTAAGAGAGCTCAAGGTTTTGACGTTTATTTCTTAACTGGAACAGATGAGCATGGTCAAAAAATTCAAGATCAGGCAATAGCTGAAGGTATTTCACCACAAGATCATGTAGACCACATAGCAGGTGAAATCAGAAAAATTTGGGATGAAATGAATGTATCATATGATCAGTTCATTAGAACAACTGATGAAGATCATAAGGAAGTCGTAAAGAAAATCTTTAAGAAATTACATGATAAAGGTGATATTTATAAGGGAGCATATGAAGGTGCTTATTGTAAACCCTGTGAATCATTCTGGACTGAAACTCAATTAGTAGATGGTAACTGCCCTGATTGTGGTGGTCCCGTAGAGCAAGCCAAAGAAGAAGCATACTTCTTAAAATTATCAAAGTATGCAGATCGATTGGTAGAATACTATGATACTCATCCAGAGTTCTTCTCGCCAGATTCGAGAAAGAAGGAAATGATCAATAACTTTATTAAACCAGGTTTACAAGACTTATGTGTATCTAGAACATCATTTGACTGGGGTATTCCTGTAGAGTTTGATCCAGGTCATGTAACATATGTATGGTTAGATGCATTATCAAACTACATTTCTGCAATAGGCTATGATGTAGATGGCAATCACTCAGATAAATTTAACAAGTACTGGCCAGCTGATGTTCATGTTATTGGTAAAGATATTGTAAGATTCCATACGATTTATTGGCCGATTATTCTTATGGCTCTTGATGTGGAGTTACCAAAGAAAGTACTAGGTCACCCTTGGTTATTAACTGGTACTGATAAGATGAGTAAGTCTAAAGGTAATGTAATCTATGCTCATGATTTAGTAGAATACTTTGGTTTAGATGCTGTTAGATATTATGTTTTAAGAGAAATGCCTTATGCTCAAGATGGTTCATTCACATATGAGTTAATGATTTCAAGAATCAACACTGATCTTGCAAATGTACTAGGTAATCTAGTGAATAGAACAGTTGCAATGGTTCATAAATATTTTGATGGTGTTATTGCCAAACCAGGTGTTATTCTAAGTGATGAAGATAAAGCTTTAGATGAAGACTTAATTAAAGTAGCTGCGGAAACAGTTGAATTGGTATCTTCAAAAATGGATGAATATAAGATAGCAGATGCTCTTGAAGCGCTTTGGACATTATTAAGAAGATCCAATAAATACATTGATGAGACATTCCCTTGGGTATTAGCTAAGGAAGAAGATAAAAAAGACAGATTAGGTACTGTTTTATATAACTTATTAGAATCGATTAGAATTTCTTCAGTATTATTAGAATCATTTATTCCTGATACTGCTAAGAAAATTCAAGAGCAGATTAATGCTGTTAATGTATCCTTCGAATCAATTAAGTCTTTCGATGGAACAGTAGTTGACTCAAAAGTAGGACAAGGACAACCTTTATTTGCAAGAATTGATGAAGCTAAGAAGATAGCAGAAATCGATGCGGATTTAGAAAAGAAATATCCTAAGGTTGAAGAACCTCAGGAAGAAATCATTGAAATAAAACCAGAGATTACATTTGATGATTTCTCAAAGATAGACTTTAAAGTAGCTGAGATTATTGAAGCTAAAAAACACAAAAAGGCAGATAGATTATTGGTACTTCAATTAAAAGTAGGTAATGAAACTAGACAAGTTGTTTCTGGTATTGCTGAACATTATGATTTCAATGAATTGGTTGGAGAAAAAGTAATCTTAGTTGCCAACTTAAAACCTGTTAAGTTACGTGGTGAAAAGTCTGAAGGTATGATTTTAGCTGCTACATCAGGTAAAGACTTAAAATTAGTAACTGTAGATATGCCATCAGGAGCTACAGTAAGTTAGGAGGCGTCATGTTATTTGATTCTCATGCTCATTTAGACTCAAAGAAGTTTTCAGGCGATAGAGATAAAGTTATTCAAAGAGCTTTTGAGTCAGGTGTTTCTTACATCATGAACCCTGGTGCAGATTATGAATCTTCTATTAACGCTGTAAAACTAGCTGAAACACATGATAGGATTTATGCTGCCGTAGGTGTCCATCCCCATGAAGCAGATTCAATGGATGATATGATGCTTGGCCTGATTAAGGCTATGGCAAGAAAATCAAAAGTTAAGGCTATTGGTGAGATTGGTTTAGATTATCATTACGATTTTTCTCCAAGAGATGTTCAAAAGTATTGGTTTAGAAAACAGTTACAGTTGGCCAAAGAATTAAAAATGCCAGTTATCATACATGATAGAGAAGCCAATCAAGATGTACTAGATATGTTAAAGGAAGAAAATCAATTTGAAACAGGTGTTTTGATGCATTGCTATTCAGGAAGTGCAGAGCTTGCAAGACAATATATTAAACTAGGTGCTTACTTGTCTATTGCAGGTCCAGTTACCTTTAAAAATGCTAGAAAAACTGTAGAAGTTGTTGAAGCTGTACCTTTAGATCGTCTGATGATTGAAACGGATGCACCTTATTTAACGCCTCATCCATATAGAGGTAAACGTAATGAATCATCTTATGTAAAATACGTTTGTGAGAAAATTGCAGACATTAAGGGCTTAACTTATGAAGAAGTTGCTATACAAACTGCAGAAAATGCAAAAAAATACTTTAATATTGACTAAAACTAATGAATACTGTTTGAACTTCATGTTCAAACAGTATATTATTATTATAGTAGTTTTAGGGGTGATGAAATGAAAAAAATTAAAGTTTCAATTTTCTATCCTATAGTTGTGGGCTTATTCTCTTTGATAGCAGTAGGCCTTTTATTTTTTAGAACAACAAATATCAACTATATAACAATAGAAGATGAAAGTAGAATATATGAGATAGAATCATTTGATAAAACAGTATCTGATGTTTTAGTATATGCAGGTATTGTATTAGGTCCAAACGATGTGATTGAACCACCATTAGAGAGTTCAATCAATGGGGAAACAAGAATTTTAATATCTCGTTCTTTTGATTTGTTAATCAGAGATGGAGAAGAAGAGATTACTCTAACAACTACCAAACATACAGTTAGAGAAATACTAGAAGAAAATAATATTGAAATTGGTAATTTAGATATTGTTAAACCTTTTGTTGATGCAAAAATTTTTGAAGGTGGTCATATCAATATCACACGGGTTTGGGATGAATATTTGGTTGAATCAACAGATATTCCATATTTTACTGAAATCAATTTGGTCAATGACTTAAAGGACCAAGAGATAGAACTTATACAAACTGGAGAAAATGGATTAAAGGAGATTACCTATCAGATTCGTTATGAAAATGGTAAGATGATGTCTAGAAATTTCGTTAAAGAAGAAATTGTAAAAGATCCTGTAAGTGAAATCAAGAATAAAGGCAGTGAAGAATTATTTGTAACCAGTAGAGGTTTACCATTTAGATATTCAAAGGTCTTGATATGTGAAGCTACAGCTTATGATTTATCATATGAAAGTTGTGGTAAGTATCCTGATCATCCAGCTTACGGCATTACATATTCAGGTACTCAAGCACGTCCTGGTGTAATAGCAGTAGACCCAAGAGTGATTCCATTAGGATCAAAAGTTTATGTAGAATCTCTTGACAGTACTAAGGATTATGGATTTGCATCTGCGGAAGATACAGGATCAGCAATTAAAGGCAATAAAATTGATTTATTTATTGGTGATAATAGATCTGCTTTAAGATACGGTAGACGTTCTGTAAAAGTTTACATCATTGAAGATGAAATAGATGAAAGTTATATAAAGGGGTATGGTTATTAAAATTAAAGAAGTTATTGTAGTTGAAGGTAGAGATGATGAAACTGCAATTAAACAAGCTGTAGAAGCAGAAATAATAATTACTCGTGGATTTGGTATTACAGAAAAGATCTTTCAGTTAATAAAAAAAGCAAAAGAAATGAAAGGTGTTATCATATTAACTGATCCAGATCATGCTGGAGAGCAAATTAGAAAAAGAATAGATAAGAGAGTTCCAGGGTGTAAACATGCCTTCATCCCTAGGGATAAGGCAACACTTAACGATGATATAGGTGTAGAAAATGCTTCCCCTGAAGCAATTATAGATGCATTGTCAAAAGTACATACTGTATTAGAGAATCCAGAGGAAGTATTTACAAAAAAAGATTTATTGTCTCATGATTTAATTATCTCTGAAGGTGCATCTGAAAGACGTGATACATTAGGTGCAATACTAGGTATTGGTTATGGCAATGCTAAAACATTTTTAAGAAGATTAAATGCGTATGGTATTACAAGGTCTGCATTTGAAGAAGCAGTAAGGAGTTTAGATGATAGGTAAATTAACGTCTCCAAGTACAATAAAATATATAATGGCTAAATATGATTTTAAGTTTTCTAAGGGTTTAGGTCAAAACTTCTTAATCAATGAAATGGTTGTAAATGATATAGTCGAAGGTGCAGAAGTAAATGAAGAAGATTGTATTCTAGAAATTGGTCCTGGTATAGGTGTAATGACTTATGAAATGGCTTCTAGGGCAAAAAAAGTAACAGCTATAGAGATTGATAATTTTCTATTACCTGTACTTGATGAGACATTACAAGATTTTGATAATATAAGAATTGTAAATAACGATGTTTTAAAAGTAGATTTGGAAGCTTTGATTCAAGAACATTTTGATGGGAAAGCACCAAAAGTGGTTGCAAATTTACCATATTATATTACAACACCTATAGTTATGAAATTACTAGAAGATGAACTTCCAATTTCGGATATAGTGGTTATGGTTCAAAAAGAAGTTGCAGATCGAATGATGGCAGTTCCAAAAACCAAGGCATATGGTGCACTGTCAGTTGCAGTTCAATATTATTCTGAACCTGAAATTGTAACCGTGGTACCACCATCATCATTTATGCCTCAACCCAAAGTAGCATCATCTGTTATTCGTTTAAGAGTTAGACCAAATCAATTGGAACTAATAGATAAAAGCATTTTCTTTAACACCGTTAAAGATGCTTTCAGTAAAAGAAGAAAAACGTTACTCAATTGTTTATCTTCAGGCATATTAAAATTACCAAAAGATCAATTAAAAATTATTTTTGAACAATCAGGTATAGATGGTGGTCGACGTGGTGAAACATTGTCCATTGACGAGTTTGCGGCATTGTCTAATGAGATTGCAAGAAGTTTTAAATTATAATAGATCATTTGATTTATAGTTTATATAAGTATTGAGTACTTTTAAGTAATTTAAAATACCATTATGGTATTTTACTTCAAACGCTGGATTAAGTTCTAAAAGGGGGATAGATTTTCTACCGCCTTTTTTTGCGTCTTGGTAGTACTTGTCCAAAACTTCAAATGGAATAACATGATAGGTATCATTGATTTTAAAATGGGCAATGATAAATGCAATACCACCATGAAATGTAACATCTCTCATATATTCAATTTGATGTTCATGTATATTTTTGAAAGGCAAATTAGATAATGCTGTTTCCTTAGCATCAAATACAATACTGGCGCCCTGAACAAAACCGATAAAGTCTACAGTCGATTTTTTCTCAAAGAAGGCCTTGTTTATTAATCCATCCTTACCTTGTTCTACTATTTTTATGGGAATAGGCACTTTGTCTATTCTAGCCAGCCCCCTCTTTAAATAGAATTCATTGGTAAACATAATAAGATCTTCAAGAGTAGATCCTCGAACTCCACGACTTTTCCATGACATTATACACAACCTCCTGTGGATAAAAAATATAACAATAATTAATTATAACTTAAGAAACGTTGAAATTCTAGATAGTCTATACATTTATTATATCCACAAAATTGTGAATAAAATTGTGTATAACTTATTGAATCCACAATATAGGACTAATAGTTTTATAACTAAATCATAATTATACTTGACTTTTATTTGTGAAAGCCTTATGATGAACAAGACCCCTACAGGAGGGGGTGGAGGTGTATATGAATATTAAGGTAACAAGTGAAGCGATTAAACATTTAAAGGATCGTTACAATGACAGTAATAGAGCTTTCAGAGTCATGATCAATGGATTTGGATGAGGTGGTCCAGTATTTGGAATTGTTCTGGATGAGCAATTAGAAGGAGATCACTTAGAAGAAAAAGAAGGAATGAAATTTGTAGTCAACTCAGATATCTTAACTCAGTTTGGGACATTTACAATTGATTATATCTCTAATTTCTTTAGAAAAGGATTTGTTGTTTCTTCATCACATGGGGGCAGCAGCTGTTAATACACATTTATGTGTATTTTTTTTTGCATAATATTCGTATATATGGATATAAAAGAAGTAATTCTAGAAAAAAATTTCACAAAGTTTTGTGAATTATTTGACGTAATCCATTCCATAGTGTATGATAAATAAAAAACGCACCCCTATCGGGAGGGGTAATGGAGGTATATATGAGTAAAAAAGTTGTAATTATAGGTGGCGTTGCAGGTGGCGCAAGTACAGCAGCTAGATTAAGAAGAAATGATGAAAACATTGAAATTATAATGTTAGAGAAGGGTAAATATATTTCTTTTGCAAATTGTGGACTACCATATCATATAGGTGGTAGTATTCAGGAAAGAGATAATTTACTACTTCAAACACCAGAAGCATTTAATCAAAGATTTAACGTAGATGTAAGAGTTTTAAACGAAGTTTTATCAATTGATAGAGAAAAGAAAACTGTTGAAGTAAAAAACTTAGAGACTAATGAAGTTTATACAGAGGCATATGATACTTTAGTTTTATCACCAGGATCAACACCTATTCAACCCCCTATTAAGGGTATTGATTCAGAAAATATCTTTATCCTTTGGAATATGGATCATATGGATCAAATCATTGAGCATATTAAAACAAAAAATATAAAGAAAACTGCTGTTATTGGTGGTGGATTCATTGGTATAGAAATGGCTGAAAATCTACATGATTTGAAGCTGGATGTTTCTTTAGTGGAAATGGCTGATCAAGTGATGGCACCAGTGGATTTTGATATGGCTCAAGGTATTCATGCTCATATGAGAGACAAGAATGTCAACTTAATTTTATCAGATGGTGTAAACTACTTTGAAGATGTAAATGGTCAAACAAAAATTGTGTTAAATAGTGGTAAAGAACTTTTAGTAGATATGGTTATCTTATCAATTGGTGTAAAGGCCCAATCTGGTTTGGCAAAAAATGCTGGCCTTACATTAAATCAAAGAGGTGGTATTGTTGTAGATAAATTTATGTTAACAAATGATCCATCGATTTACGCATTAGGTGATGCTGTTGAAATTGAACATTTTGTGACAAAAGAGCAAGCGATGATTCCATTAGCTGGACCAGCGAATAAACAAGGTAGAATCGTTGCTGATAATATAGTTGGTAAGAAAACAACATATAAGGGTACTCAAGGTACTTCTATTGCCAAGGTATTTGATTTAACCGTTGCAAATACTGGCTTAAATGAAAAAGATTTAAAGAGAGCTGGTAAAGAACTTCATAAGGATTATGAAACACTTATCATCCATCCAAAATCAAATGCAGGTTATTATCCAGGTGCATTCCCTATGACATTTAAGACTATTTTCGATCTTGAAGGAAAAATTTTAGGCGCACAAATTGTTGGTTATAACGGTGTTGATAAAAGAATTGATGTAATGGCTACTGCAATGAGATTTGGTGGCACAATTTACGATTTAAAAGATTTAGAATTAGCTTATGCTCCCCCGTTTTCTTCAGCTAAAGCACCAGAAAATATGGTTGGATTTACAGCAGAAAACATGCTAAATGGCGTTTGTCCAATGGTAAATTGGCATGAGATTGATGCACTTCAAGCGGACGGTGCTGTTATTCTTGATGTAAGAACAGCTGAAGAAGCAGAATTAGGTGCGATTAAAGATTCTATTAACATTGAAGTAGATGATTTAAGAAATAAACTTGGTGTGTTAGATAAGAACAAAAAATATGTAATTTACTGTGCAGTAGGTATCAGAGGATATATTGCTTTAAGAATTTTAAAAGAAAATGGTTTTAAAGAAGTATATAACTTAACAGGTGGCTATTCTACTTATAACTGCGTGGTATGTAATTCAGGTGATGATGATCATTGTACAGGAACGACTTGTTGTAATGATGTATGCGATCCTGATGTACAAAAAGAATTACAAATGCCCAGGCAAATAAACACAGAAGTTGTTGAGTTTGACCTAAATGCTTGTGGTCTTGCATGTCCAGGTCCAATTCGAGCAGTATATCAAAAAATGGGTGATATGAATCCAGGTGAAGTATTAAATGTAACAGCAACAGATCCAGGTTTTAAATCAGATATTAGAAAATGGGCACATAGCCAAGGTAATGAAGTTTTAGATTCAGGTTTTGATGGTAAAACTTTTTATGCAAAAGTATTAAAGGGTGGAGAAGCACCTAAACATGATAGTCATCCTGGTAACAACAAGACAATGGTTGTTTTCAGTGACGACCTAGACCGTGCGATTGCCTCATTTATAATTGCAAATGGTGCTGCTGCCATGGGAAGAAAGGTAACAATGTTCTTTACTTTCTGGGGGCTAAATGTGATTAAAAAGCATGAAAAAATGAATCTTAAAAAGAGTTTAATACCATCAATGTTTTCGAAAATGTTACCAAGAGGTAGTAAGCAATTAAAATTATCTAAAATGCACATGGGTGGTATTGGATCAAAGATGATTCGTGGTTTAATGAACGAATACAATGTTGATTCACTAGAAATGATGATTAAGCAAGCCATTGATGCTGGTGTAAACATTATCGCTTGTAACATGTCAATGGATTTAATGGGTGTACACGAAGATGAGTTAATTGAAGGTGTACAACTAGGTGGTGTAGCAACTTACCTTGCTGAAGGTGAGGAAGCAGATATCAACTTATTCATCTAATAAATTTATTTTCAATTCTAATACTTTATGATATATTAGTTGAGTATAGAAAGAAGGTTGTTATGGTATCAGAACCAAGAAAAAAAATTATTAATCGATTAAGAACTATTAAAGGTCATATTGCTGGTATAGAGAAAATGGTTGAAGAAGAAAAATCATGTGATGAAATTCTTGTTCAAATCGCAGCAATTAAATCTTCAGTGAATAAAGTTGGTTTAGCGATTCTTGAAAACAATGCTGAATCTTGTATTATGCAAACTGATGAGAATGGTAAAGTCGATCAAGAAGATGTAAAAAAAGTGATTCAATCATTTATAAATTTCACTAAATAAGGTTGTTTTTTCAACCTTATTTTTTTTGCTTATGGATGAAGACATTCATTAAGACTTTCTAATATCCTTGTCCCACTAGGCTTTGAGTAGTAAAATGAACAAGAATGAGTTATAATAACTGTGGAAGAGGTGTTATATGAACAGTACCAAAACAATGACAACATCTGCAATACTCGTTGCGCTTGCTGTCGTTTTTAGTTTATTATTATATTTTATACCGTTTTTTCAATTTGCATTATTTCTAATAGGAATTCCTATTATAATTATAGGTAAAGTCGCTGATATTAAAGTTCAGTTGCTTGCAGCAGCTGTTGTCATTATTATTCTGACCTTTTTAGATCCAATGTTTGCATTATCGATAGGTCTTTTAGTTATGCCACTAGCTATAGCTCAAGGCTATATGTTAAAAATACAAGCTAAAACGAGTTATATAATTGGTATAGGTGCCCTTTGTATGGTCTTTGGTTTTCTTGGATTCTTTTATGGTTTAGACTTTCTCTATCAGATTGACTTTATGGCTGACCTACAAAGTATGATTGATCTGACTGTAGATCAAATGAAGATAGCCTATGGTAGCATGAGTTTACCTGCAGATGATTTACAAGTTCTTTATGGTGTTTTAGAACAAATGAGAGTGGTCACTCTAATCTTGCTGCCATCTATGCTTATGATTTATTCTTTAGTTACATCAGCAGTGTCATATGCATTAAGCAAATTGATATTAAAACGTTTAGGTTACAATGTAAAAGAATCATATTTTAAAGATTTTAGAATAGATAAGCAAGGTAGATTAATATTAATGGTTGTTTTGGGTATGATTATCTTAATGACATTAATCGATGAAGCTGGATCTACATTTTATGTATCCAACTTTATGTCTATTTTCAATATAATTTTACAGATCAATGCATTAGGATTTATTTGGTTCTTACTTGAAAAGCATCCAAATAAGAAAATGATGAAAATAGGGGTAGTTGCTCTTTATATCTTAGGACCAATTATTCCTGGTTTAATAATTATTCGTTATATTTTAAGCATCCTTGGATTTGCAGATTTATATGTTGATTTTAGAGCAAAAATAAATTCGAGATCAGAGTAGGAGGAACATGTGAAATCAGGTAAAAGAGTTTCCAAATTACTTGCACCAAATACAAGAATATATCTCGCAATTATTGCAATTTTTACATTGGTAATCGCCTTATTTAATTATTACTTAGGGATTCTTGCATTAATCGTATTATTGTTCTTGATTTATTATAACTGGATATCAAATCATGAACGTTCAAAAAAATGGGAAGATTATATTGAAACATTATCTACGGAGATTGATTCTGCAGCTAGATATGCTATTTTAAATCTACCGTTTCCATTAACTTTACTTAACTTAGATGGAAAGGTGACGTGGTATAACTCTAGTTTTACAGACTTGTTTCCTGATACAAGATTATTAGGTAAAGATATTCACGAATTGGTTTCATCATTTTCTTTAGAGAGATTAACAAGTGAAGAGAATGGCTATCAGGATACTAAATTAGGTGAACGTTATTATAGAATCTATTTCAATATCGTAGAAGTAAATAAAGACAGTAAAGACAACAGATATATTGTTATGCTTTACTGGATTGATATTACTGATTATACAAAGCTTAAAGAAATGTACAATGATGAAAAAACTATAGTGGCAATTGTACAAGTTGATAATTATGAAGATGTTTTAAAATCAACAAAAGAAGAAAAAAGAATGTTCGTTCTAGCTGAAATTGATAGAAAAATCAATTTATGGGCTTCAAGAATGAATGCAGTCATGAAAAAGTATCAAAAAGACAGATATATGCTTGTCTTTGAAAATAAGTTCCTAGAAAACTTAGAGCAAAAGAGATTTGCTATTTTAGATGATATGAGAGAAATTGATCTTGGTAACAAGGCACCTGTAACACTCAGTATTGGTGTTGGATCACTAGGAAGAAATCTTTCAAAGTTAGAAGAATATGCATTTTCCGCTTTAGAACTGGCTTTATCACGTGGTGGTGACCAAGCTGTTGTAAGAATGAAAGGCGATTTTAAATTCTACGGTGGTAAAACTAAAGCTGTTGAGAAGAGAAATCGTGTAAAGGCAAGAGTTATTGCTCATGGTTTAAGACCGCTTATCGATGATTCGCCAAAAGTATTTATTATGGGACATAGATACCCAGATATGGATTGTTTTGGTGCAGCTATTGGTATGTATAGGGCAGTCGTAAATCGCGGTAAAGATGCTTATATTGTTTTAAACCAAGTAAATGATGCTATTTTTAGTGTTTTTGAAATGTTTGCAGACAATGAAGACTATAAGTTTATTAATGATGAAGAGGCAATGGAAATGATTACTGATAAAGATTTATTGGTAGTTGTAGATACCCATAGACCTTCATTTACAGAATGTCCAGGCTTATTAGAGGAAACAGATAGAGTTGTATTAATTGATCATCATAGAGTAGGCACAGAACAAATAGAAAAAGTTGTACTTAGATATACCGAACCATATGCTTCATCGACTTGTGAGTTGGTTGCTGAAATTCTTCAATACATTGACAATAAGCAAAAGATTGATAAAATTGAAGCAGAGGCAATGCTTGCAGGTATTGCAGTTGATACTAAGAACTTCTCATTTAAGACTGGTGTTAGAACTTTTGATGCTGCATCATTCTTAAGACGTTTAGGTGCTGACACTACTATTGTTAAGCAACTTTTCCAAGATGACATTGAAACTTTTGTTGCTAAATCTAATATAGTAAGTACTGCAAGTATGTTTAAAGATTCTGTTGCAATAGCACTATGCCCAAGAGATATTGATAATCCTCAACTTGTTGCAGCACAAGGTGCTGATGAGTTATTAAATATAAGAGGTATTACAGCTTCATTTGTTATTGGTCAAAAAGATGAGGATCTGATATTTATTAGTGGTAGATCACTAGGAGATATCAATGTACAGTTGATTATGGAGAAACTTGGCGGTGGTGGTCACTTAGAGGTAGCAGGTGCACAACTGACAGGTGTTACTATACAAGAAGCAAAAGAAAAACTCGAAGAAGCTATCACTGAGTTTTTCGAAAAGGAGGAGTAAAATGAAAGTTATTTTATTAAAAGACATTAAGGGGACTGGTAAGAAAGGTGACATCATTAATGCTAGTGATGGTCATGCTAGAAACTTTCTTTTCCCTAGAAATTTAGCTAAACCTGCAACTGATGGTAATGTGAGTGCTTTATCTCATCAGAAAAAATCAGCGGATAAGAAGAAAGCTGAAGATTTGGCTGAAGCAAAAGAATTGGCAGCTCAAATTGAGAAAATTGAGATTGTTTTTAAAACTCAAGCTGGTGATGGTGGCCGTTTATTTGGTTCAATTACTACAAAAGATATCTCTCAAAAGCTTAAGAAAGAACATAAGATTGATATTGATAAAAAGAAAATGGTTATGGATGGTCCAATTAAGATTTTGGGTACTGAAGAAATCAAAGTTAAAGTTTATCCAACTGTAACTGCAAAATTAAAAGTAAAAGTTGAAGCTGAATAAGAACCGAAAGGTTCTTTTCTTTTTGCGAATATTCGACTAAAACGGTGGTATATAGTCATTGTAGACGAAATTAGTTTCATTTGTTAACAAATTTTAAGAAGTAAAAATGCTTTAAAAACTTTTATTCAAGTAATTTTCATAATATACTGAAAATTAATACAAGGTATATAGGGGGACTTATGATTAAGAAATTTATAAACAATATTGATCAAGTAATTATTGGTAAAGAAGAAGTAGTGAGTAAGGTACTGGTTGCTTTATTGGCTGAAGGTCATGTTTTAATTGAAGATGTACCAGGTGTAGGTAAAACAACACTTGCTAAGGCTGTAGCACAATCCATTGACTGTTCTTTTAGTAGAATACAGTTTACACCAGATCTATTACCATCAGATATATTAGGAGTATCTGTATATAATCAAAAAGAATCTGATTTTGTATATAAGAGGGGTCCAATATATGCACATGTTGTTTTAGCCGATGAAATCAATAGAGCATCACCAAAAACACAATCAAGTTTGCTAGAAGCTATGGAAGAAAGACAAGTTACAATGGATGGCTCTACTTATAAGTTAGAGGAACCTTTCATCGTTGTTGCAACACAAAATCCTATTGAATACGAAGGTACATTTCCACTACCTGAAGCCCAGTTAGACCGTTTTATGATAAAAATTAAGATTGGTTATCCTGAGGAACTACACGAGTTACGTATATTCGATAAGATAGACAAGCATTTTAAAGCTGAAGATCTTGCGCCAGTTCTATCTGCATCAGATATAAATGACATGAGAAAACAGGTTTCTAATGTTCATATGGCTGAAGAAATTGAAGCTTATATATTCTCAATTGTAAGAAAAACAAGAGAAAATGATGATATTTTATTAGGTTGTTCACCTAGAGCTGCGATTTCTTTATACAAGGCATCAAAAGCCAAAGCTTACGTAGAAGGCAGAGATTTTGTAATTCCAGAAGACATTCAAACTTTAGCTGAAGATGTATTGTCTCACAGATTGGTTTTAAAACCTGAGATTAAGTATAGAGGTGAAACTGGCAGATCGATGATTGGAAAAATATTAAATGCAACTAAAGCACCGATTATGAGACAGAAGTAGGTGACTATGAAATTTAAAACTACACCACTTCTTGGTTGTGGATTATTGATTCTACTCACATGTATTATGATTGTTATATCAGGTTCTTACTTCTTGTATTACATCTTAATTCTAGAGATTGTTACTGTACTTTTGATGTATGTCATCATTACTAGAAATGAAAGAAAAACATGGCAATCTTTACGAATCAGTGAAGATGAAGTTGTTGTTGGAGATGAAGTTAAAATAGAAATCAAATCCAATAATACAAGTATGATACCAATTGCCTATGCTAAAATACAAAGTAAACTTTACAATAATCATAATGAGATGGTATTTCCATCAGAAAACATGTTTATTAATCCTTACCAGATCATTAACATAAGAGAAAATTTTGAGATTAAAACCCGTGGTATTTTTACTAAGGGTGTTATCCATACCGAGTTTTCTGATCCTTTAAGAATTTTTAGTAGAAGTCGTCACATTGAAAAGGATATTCAACTTGTGGTTTATCCTAAAGTCTATGATCTTAATTATTTCTACTTACCTAGTACAGGATTATTAGGTACTAAAAAAGTAAGTAAAAGTGGTCATGAGGACTTCTCTAGTTTAAAGAAGGTAAGAAAATATAATCCAGGGGATAGTTTTAAGCGAATTCACTGGAAAGTTTCGTCAAAACGTGGCGAGATGTATGTAAAGGAATATGAAGCAACATCAAGTACAAAGATGAACTTGTTTGTTGATGCTTTCAATGAACACTACATTGGTGATGACAATCGTGTGCTAGAAGATAAGATTGTTGAAATTGCCGCTTCTGTTTCAAAATATGTATTAAAAGAAAATACAGATATGACTATGGTTTATCATATTGATAAGTTGACTCAAGTTGAAAGTAGAGACTTGTCTAAGTTTCCAACCATATTAAAGGAATTGGTTACATTTGTTGCAAAAGGTTCTGTTACATTATCAGAGTTATTAAATCAAGAGACTAAAAGACTTGAGAGTGGTTCTTTTGTTGTACTTGTTACACCAACAATTACAGATGCTCTAGTTAACACAGTACTTGGTTTAACAAGAAGACGTTTCGAAATTAGTTTGATATTAGTCAACGATGACGAAGAGGAAGCAACAGAAATGCTTCGTGCTATGGGTGTGCATGTTTATCATATAAGCCTCGAGGATGATATCAAGGAAAGATTGGAGGCCTTCTCATGATGGACTATATAAAGAAGTACACCAATCAATTAGAACCTAGAATTATCTTTTACATTGGATTTCTATTGAGTTTTCCTGTGGCATTGGTTGCTACAAATTCAATACCTAGAATATTACCCTTTAAGGTATTAGCTATTATATCAATTGCTGTATGGATCATTTTATTTTTCATAAAGCCCATTAAATCTTACTTGCTTGGTCTATTCATGGTCATACAATACTTATGGGTTTTCAGTATAGTTGCTGTATTACCACCGTATTTGCAAGATGGTGTAGAATCCTTGTTACCAGGTGGCGTGAAATCGTCAGTTTTTATTTATGACCACTTATTTGGCAAGTATTTTGACGAGTTTATTACTTATGTAAAAGATTTATTGATGCGAAATGTAAATGGAGAAAATGAATTTTATCTCTATGTTTTTGTTACAGCAATAATTCTACTCATTATGGCACTTGTAATGAAGCTTGTAGAAAAAAGAGTAGATTGGAAAATCTTCTTAGGCGTCAGTGTTTATTTTGTAATTGCATGGTTCATTTATGTTTCTAAGTTACAAGGTTATTTCTCACTGTTCTTTATTGGTTTAACACTCTATAAGCAGTTTATGATATATGAGGATCTAGTCAAGGATGCTAAGGGATCCGGTGAAAGAACCAGATACTATAACTATTCATCTGCTATTTTAGTTGGATTTTTTATCATGGTTACAGTCATTGTACTTGGCAATATAATTATGTTCATGGCACCAGTAGAAAAAATAAATGAAAGTATTCATAATTATGTGCCTTCTGTTGGCGGGATTAGATCTGATTTTGTGACACCATCACAGAGTAAAATATTTTCTTTCAATTCTACCATGTATTCGCCAAATGAAAATATGTTAGGTGGTCCAATCACTGAAAGAGATTATACGGTAGTTATGCGTGTGAAAAGTGATGAAGGTAGCCAGTACTTAAGAGGGCGTTCTAAGAATGTCTATGATGGTACAAAGTGGTTAAGTGATTTCGATACTTATCATAATAATATTTATAAGAATGTTGAAATTCCTCCTGAACACTTAGCTGAGATGCAATTTTATCCTGAAACATTATCTACAAGAACTTTGTTTTCACCTTATAGATACTACAAGTCATCATTTATTAAGGTAGATGTATTTGGAAATGAAGATCAGATAGTTTACAGAAAATCTACTAAGAGTATTAACTTGGAAAGGTATTCTGTTGAGTACATTAAACCAGAGTTTGTACATCTGTATGATACTTTGCCAGATGAATTGCGTCAGAATTACTTAGATTTACCATCGAGAGGTTTAACTAAAACACGCGATTTAACAGAAGAAATTACTGAAGGTTTGACTGATCCTTATGAAATTATGAAAACAATGGAAAGGTATTTAAGAGACAATTACAGATATACTCTTGATACAAGTGAAGTGATTGAAAATGAGGATTTTGTAGAACAGTTTCTATTTGAGGAAGAACAAGGTTATTGTACTTATTTCGCTACTTCTCTTGCGGTAATGGGGAGAATGGCAGATATACCAACAAGGTACATTGAAGGTTTTATCACAACAAGTTATAGAGATTTTGAAGGTTATTATGAGGTTTCTGCAAATCATGCACATGCATGGGTAGAAGCATATATAGAAGGTCAAGGTTGGGTTAGATTTGAACCAACACCTGCATATCAAAATGGAGACGAAGTTGAAGCAAGAGAAATCTTTGTTGAAGGGTCAGATGACTTTGATGGTTCATTAGATGCATCTATGGGTGATAGGATTGAAGAAGAAATCTTTGAAAATAATTTACCTATTGCTGAAGAAGAAACTGTCAATGTGATGGACGTCGTTATGATTGCCCTATATGCTGGTTTAATCATAAGTGTATTGCTCCTTATAGCTGCCAAGATTAAGCGTATGAGAAAAGACATCCATGATGGTCAACTCTCAGAGAAGATCAATCGAAGAATTCATTATATCCTATCGATGTGTCGTATTATAGATGATGATATTGATACAAGTGAGTTACCGAAACATGTTATTATGAAAAACGCTGAGACTTTACAGTTAGAAGTTTCTGATCAAGTAAAAGCTTTAATAGATGCTTCTCTTTATTCTAAAAAATCATTTAGTGAAGATGATTTCCAAGTGATGGATACTTTCTTCATTGCCTTTGAAGATAAAGTGAAAATAAAGGTCACTAGGTTTGGACATTTTATGTATAAAGTAATGTTAAATAACCTATACCATAAAGACTATTATAATTAATGAGTTCCTGCCTTTGGCAGGAATTTTTTTGTTTGAGGCAATTTTTATTTAATGGTGAGCTTTGTTTGAAACATGTTTCTACAAACCCCTTTTGTGGTAATATGAAAATATATCTTGTAAGATTAAAAGATCCTAGGGGGATATTGATGGTTAAAATTATAAATCAAGATGGCAACTTAAATGAGTTAAAAAAAACACTAGCATCTTTAGATGCAGACGAACGGGTAAAAAGTATTGTGATTCTGGCTTGTGATAAAAATGGATATAAAAAAGAATGGGTAGACGATTCTTTGAAAGTATGTAGAAAACCAATTATAGGTGGTATCTTTCCTCAAATTGTAATAGATCATTCAAAGCTTGAAAAAGGTTTCATTGCAGTTGGATTAAATACGCCAATGGTCAATGAGATAATAGGAAATCTAAGCATGAAAGATATTGATCTAGATGAAGTTTTGAGTGATAGTTTTTCCAAAGTTGACATGAATCATAAGACCATGTTTGTTTTTGTTGACGGTTTAAGTAAGGGGATCGCATCACTCAATGAGGCTATGTTTAATAATTGGGGTATCTTATGTAATTATGTGGGTGGTGGTGCAGGTTCCTTATCTTTTGTTCAAGGACCATGTATTTTTACAAATGAAGGGTTACTAGAAGATGCAGCAGTTTTAGGTTTAGTAGATATTAAGAGTGGTGTTGGTGTTGCTCATGGTTGGAAACCTATATCTGAACCCTTAAGAGTGACTGAAGTGGATAGGAATAAAATCATATCAATCAACTGGGAACCAGCTTTTGATGTGTATCAAAACATAGTGGAAACAAGTTCGGGTAAGTCCTTTAAAGAAATGGATTTCTTTGAATTGGCTAAGGGTTATCCCTTAGGTATTTCTGTATTAGCAGATGAAGTTATTGTTAGAGATCCGATCTCAGAGGATAATGGAACATTAACATGTGTTGGAGAAATACCACAAGGTTCAAATGTAAGAATATTAACAGGTAGCGAATCTTCCTTGTTAGCAGGTGCAGAATTAGCCAGTGAAAAAGCGAAAATCTCTTATTTAGAAGAGAACACTACTATGGATAAGAAGGACTTTATCACCCTTTTTATAGATTGTATTTCTAGGGTACTTTATTTAGATGATCGCTTTTACAAAGAACTAGAATGTGTTAATGATGGACATGAACTAATAGGTATACTCAGTTTAGGTGAAATAGCAAACACAGGAAAAGCATACTTAGAATTTTACAATAAAACATCAGTAGTAGCCCTATTGGAGAAGAAGTATGAAGATTAATATATGGAGCGAAATATTACTTGAACTTTCACTTGCTGCAAGTGGTGCAAAAGACATAGACAAGTTAATACGCACGAGTACCTCTTTGTTTATAAAGAAGTTAGACTGTACACATGTGGCAATTTTGAAGACTCAAGAAGAGGGCATTATAACAATATACTCTATTCCTAGACCATCAGTGTATGATGAAGATTTCAAACATGTAAAAAGACAATTAAATGAAACTATTAGGATTTCTAACAATTATGACTTATATAAGAATAAGAGTTTATATTATACTTTCGAGTTAGAGAATTATGGTTATCTAGTAATGGGAAGAAGTGAAGCCTTAGATGAAGTGATATTACGAGATTTTATCTCTGTTTTACATATATTATCTAGAAGTTTAAATCGCTTGGAATTAGAGGCCGAGTTAATAAAGGCTAAGGAGTTAGCAGAAACAGCTAATGAGGCTAAGAGTAATTTTTTAGCCAATATGAGTCATGAGATTAGAACACCGATGAATGGTATTATTGGATATTTAGAACTACTTAAACATACAAGACTCGATGATGAACAGACGGACTATATTCAATCTATAAAAGGTTCAACGGATATTCTTTTGAACCTAATCAATGATATACTTGATATTTCCAAAATAGAAGCAGGCCATTTAGAACTTGAGCAGATATCCTTTTCACTAAAAGGTGCCATTGAAGATGCATCTAAACCTTACTATCCATTAATGATAAGTAAAGGTATTGATTTTAATATTTTAGTAAATGATAAAATTATGGATCATGTTATTGGTGACGTCACTCGTTTTAAACAAGTTATAATGAATCTTTTGAATAATGCAATTAAATATACCAGTGCTGGACAAATAAATGTTTTTGCAAATCTTATAGAGGATAATGAACATGAGCAAAACATAGAAATCAAAGTTCAGGATACTGGCATTGGATTGGATACAGAAACTGCAGAAAGACTTTTTAAGCCATTCACTCAAGCCGATTCATCTTCAACTAGAGTCTATGGTGGTACAGGATTAGGACTCGCTATATCACGTTCAATTGTTGAGATGATGAAGGGACGAATATCTGTCGAAAGTGAGAAGAATATAGGTTCTACATTTATCTTTAATGTTTACTTACGCAAAGACATTATGTATAAGATTCAAAAGCAAGAAGTATTTGAAAAAAAAGAAGTCAAAGAAGATTTAAGTCAAGGTTCAGATATATTAGTCGTCGATGATTCAGAAATCAATGTTAAGTTGTTCTCTCAAATTCTAAGGCGTAGAGGTTTAACATGTGATACTGCAACAAATGGTGTTGATGCCCTTACTAAGGTTATGGAAAACACATATGACTTGATTTTTATGGATTGCCAAATGCCAGTTATGGATGGGTACAAGGCCACCATATCTATACGACAACTAGAAAATCAAGACCATGTTCCTATTGTTGCACTAACTGCGAATGCATTAAAAGGGGATGCTGAAAAAGCTTATGAGGCAGGTATGAATGAATACTTGACTAAACCCATTGATATAGTAAAACTAGATGAGATACTAGAAAAATATTTAAGTTAAACAAACAAGCACTTGGTGACAAGTGCTTGTTCTAGTGAATCTTATTAAATTAAACTATACACTATGTAATGAATTTTTTATGTCTTACAATAGATATAGGGGGTACTTATGATTAGACAAATGACAGACCAAGATATAGCAGTAATCTCTCAAGCCTTTTCTGATCAAGGATGGCATAAATCTCAAGATTTATACAAACAATACTTAAAAGAAATGAAAGAAGGAAAAAGACTTGTCTTAGTAGCTGAGTTAGATGGTCACTTTGCTGGATATGTAACCATTGATTTTGAATCGGATTATCCTTATTTTAAGTCACACCATATACCTGAGATATGTGATTTAAATGTTTTAATTAAGTATAGAAGAAAAGGGATTGGTTATGAGTTAATGATGGCTGCTGAGGATTATGTTAAATCCAAGTATGATTCTATTGGATTAAGAGTAGGATTGTTGTCTGACTATGGTGCAGCTCAGCGACTCTATATAAAACTTGGATATAACTTTGATGGTTTAGGTATTTCTAAAGAGGATAAATACTTTGTCTACTTTGATGAAACTGTTGTTGATGATGATCTGGTTTTAGGTATGACAAAATCATTAACCTATATTCTCTCTAATGCCCGACTAGAAGATTTAGAAGATTGGATGCGTATGGTGTCGGCAATTCAATCAGATTTTCCCGGTTTTGCGTATGATCCTTATAAAAATATCGTAAGAAAGAATATCCAAAGAGGCACTGCACTTTGCGTCAGATTGAATCACAGAATAGTGGGTGTTATGCTTTATAGTCCTAACAGTAAACACTTATCATTTGTAGGTGTAGATCCTATGTATAGAAAGCAAGGGATAGCATCTATGATGATGGATGAATTACTCATGAGATTAGATGATATACAAGTCATCACCTACAGATCAAGAGACAAAAGAGGACAAGCCGCCAGAAAATTGTACAAAAAATACGGTTTTGTGGAAAGCGAACTTGTAGAAGTATATGGATATCCGCAACAAAAGATGATATTAAAGAGGTAAAATGAGATTATTTCACATAAGCGAAGAAGAAAATATAAAGACATTTGTTCCAAGAAAACCCACAAGAGATGACTTAAAAGATTCTCCACCTTTGGTATGGGCTATAGATGAGAAGAGAATGGTTAATTTTTTTACACCTAGAAATTGTCCTCGATTGACTTATCATATTGGTCCAGAAACGAGTCAAGAAGATAAAATGGAGTTCTTTTCTGGCAATGATCACATTCTAATCATTGAGAGTGATTGGTTTAAGAGGATACAAGAAACTACCCTATATATTTATGAGTTTGATTCAAAGGATTTTTATTTACAGGACGATATTGCAGGTTATTATGTTAGTGAGAAGACACAAGAACCGATTCATGTTCATGTTATTGATGATTTGTTTAAAGCATTAGCTGATAGAAATGTAGAAGTAAGAATTGTATCTGAATTATGGACAATGAGAGAAAGAATTATAAATAGTACGTTAAATTATTCATTGTGTAGAATGAAGTTTGCAAGAAAATAAACTGAAAAGTTTATTTTTTTTGTTGACTTTGCCCTTAGGGGAAGACCTAAACTGAAGATATAAAGGAGGTTTGAGTGCGCATGAAGTCTTTTAAAATGGGTATGAATGTTGTGTCAAGATAGGAGGGTGAATCATGTATCCAATAGGTATATTTTCAAAAATGAATAGGGTAACAACAAAAACATTGAGATATTATGATGAGATTGATTTATTGAAACCTGCTTATATTGATGAGCTCAGCGGGTATCGATATTATACAAGTCATGAATTAACACGTATAAATAGAATCATAGCCTTAAAGCAAATGGGACTGTCTTTAACTGATATTAAATCCATAATTGATGATTCAAAAGGTATTGACGTTTTCCTTAAGATGAAGGAAAAAGAGTTGATTGAACGCATTCAATCCGAATCAGATAAATTATTGTCTGTTAGAAACTATCAGAAACGTCTGAAGGGAGAAAGAATAATGAACTATAATCCTGTAATTAAATCATTACCTCAAGTAATTGTTGCATCCATGAGAACTGTTGTGGACAGCTATAATAGTTATTTTACAGTTGTCCCTAAAATGGGTGAGGAAATGAATCGTTTAGGTGCTGTTTGTGCTGAACCAGCTTATTGCTTCAATATGTATCATGATAAAGAATATAAAACTGAAAACATTGATGTTGAAGTGTGTGAGTCTGTTGTAGATTATTGTCAAGATTCAGATATGGTTAAGTTTAAAAAGATAGAGACTGTAGATACTGCATTATGTATATTTCATAAGGGTCCATATGAAGGATTTAGAGAAGCCTATGCTTTTGCCTATGAATGGATAGAGGATAATGAGTATGAAGTCGTTGGCTTGGCAAGGGAAAGTTACATTGATGGTATATGGAATAAAGAAAGTGGAGCTGAGTGGTTAACTGAGATTCAAATACCAGTCAAGAAAAAATAATATTTTAGCCTTCAAACAAATATATGTTTGAAGGTTTTTCTTTTGGATTAAATGGATTGGAATGCTATAATGGTAATAGACGATTAAAAGGAGTAAGAAACATGGAAATGATGAAAACACCACCTCATGATATGCGTGCCGAACAATCTGTTCTAGGTGCAATGATTTTAGATAAGGATGCAATACTAGACATCGTTGAGCTTATTAAGGCTGATGATTTTTATCGAAATGCCCACAAAGAAATCTTTGATTCAATCATGACACTTTATGAAAAAAATGAACCAGTTGATATGGTCACATTAGGTGATGAACTGTCTAAGAGAGAAGCGTTAGATAATGTTGGTGGTATTGAATATTTAAATGATTTAACAACAGCTGGTATTATAACGAGTAATGCCAAGTATTATGCAAAGATAATCGAAGAAAAATCGATGTTGAGACGTTTGATTAGTGCCTCTACAGAGATTCTAGATTTAGGTTATTCCACTGAAACAGCTGAAAGCGTTTTGGAAATAGCAGAAAAATCTATATTTGATATTTCACAGAAAAAGAATAGAGATGGTTTTTCTGCAATCAAAGAAATATTAATTGAAACTTATGAGCAAATTGAAAAAGCATATGAGTCGACAGAGTCTATTACAGGTCTTTCGACAGGTTTTAGAGATTTAGATTTTAAAACATCAGGTTTGCAAAGATCTGACCTTATACTTGTAGCAGCCAGACCTTCAATGGGAAAGACTGCATTCTCGGTTAACTTATGTCAAAATGTAGCCACTCAAAATGATGGTGCAAGTGTTGCAATTTTCTCTCTGGAGATGGCAAAAGCACAACTTGTACAGAGAATGCTTGCTACACAAGCAGGTGTTGGTTTAGGTAAAATCAGAAATGGTGACTTAACACCAGAGGACTGGGCAAAACTTGCAAGTGCAAGTGCACCTTTATCAAGAGCAAAGGTATTTATAGATGATACACCTGGTATTACAATAATGGAAATGAGAGCCAAGTGTAGAAGACTTAAAATGGAACAAGGACTGGACATGATAATGATTGACTACCTTCAGCTGATGTCTGGTGGTGGTAAGCAGCAATCTAGAGAACAGGAAATCTCTGAAATTTCCAGAGGTTTAAAGGGGATTGCCAGAGAAATGGATTGTCCTGTAATTGCACTGTCTCAGTTGTCTCGTGCACCAGAACTTAGAGCTGACCATAGACCGATTCTATCTGACCTTAGAGAGTCCGGCGCCATTGAGCAGGATGCCGATATTGTAATGTTCTTATATAGAGATGAATATTACTTCAATGATTCTGAGAAAAAAGGTATTGGTGAAATCATTATTGCCAAGCAAAGAAATGGTGAAACTGGTACAGTAGAACTGGCATGGTTAGGAGACTTAGTTAAGTTCGTAAACCTTGAACGAGGCGATCAA
>Ga0070724_10000586_pt1 | contig 24944 bp, 22 predicted proteins | sample tdDd001_FD_67278 | JGI IMG/M metagenome (GOLD analysis project Ga0070724, IMG submission 67278) | Marine sediment microbial communities from the Atlantic coast under amendment with organic carbon and nitrate - tdDd00.1 | ecosystem: Environmental > Aquatic > Marine > Coastal > Sediment | place... | reverse complement strand
CGATTACTCCGCATTTAACCTGCCTTACCTTTTCCGCGATCAGCAGCACTACTTCAATGTACAAGAAGGTGAGATTGGTGAAGAAATCCTCGCATCTTCGCGTAAAAGTGGCTTTGTGGGCCTCACGTATTACAACGCTGGTGCACGTAGTTTCTATACCTCGAAGCCAATCAACACGCCAGCCGACCTAAAAGGCATGAAGATCCGTGTACAACCGAGCCCATCCGCTATCAACATGGTAAAAGCGTTAGGGGGTAACCCAACACCACTGGCCTACGGTGAACTGTATACCGCTCTACAGCAAGGTGTGGTCGATGCCGCTGAAAACAACATTCCATCATTTAGCCTAAGCCGCCATAGCGAAGTTTCTAAGTACTACAGCTTAGATGAACATACCATGGTGCCAGATGTGCTTGTGATCTCGACCAGCGCGCTAGACAAACTAACGCCTGAGCAGAAAAAATCGTTAAAAACCGCGGCGCTTGAGTCTTCAGAGTTAATGAAAAAACTTTGGGCTGAATCTGAGCAAAAAGAACGCGCAAAAGCGGAAAAAATGGGTGTGACATTCATTACACCAAACAAAACGGCTTTCGTAGATGCGGTACAACCGATTTACGCAGAGCTTAAAACCAAAAACCCTGAGCTAAATATTCTGGTAGAGCGTATTAAAGCTGTTCAGTAAGTCATTGCATTAATAGAAATTAATTGCAAAAGAAGGCGAAAAGATAATAGATCAGGGTGTTGTTTCACTTTTATCATAAAGAGGTTGACCAATATATATTGGTCATTATGATGGCGTATGAGTGCAATGGAATACAGTGACAATATAGTTATGATGCCGTTTGAACCAAAAAGACCGTACCAAGAATTAGGTTTAGTACTAAGACAAGAACTCAGCGATGGCCGCTACCAAGTGGGCGATCGGCTCCCCCCTGAGCGCGATATCGCCGAACGCCTCGACGTCAGTCGAACGGTCGTTCGCGAAGCGATCATCATGCTCGAGCTTGAGAACTTAGTTGAAGTTAAAAAAGGTTCTGGTGTCTATGTCTTAAATATTCCAGGCAACTCTAGCAGCCGTGAACACGTGATCAGCGACGATGCTGGCCCATTTGAAATGCTTCAAGCAAGGCAATTACTCGAAAGTAACATCGCCGAATTTGCCGCGATTCAAGTGACGCCAGGAGACATCGCGAAAATGCGCTCTGCGCTCGATTTAGAGCGTCAAGAGCTTGCGACTGGCACAAGCGAATGCGTAGGGGATGAACAATTTCACCTCTACATCGCCGAAGCGACGCAAAACTCAGTATTGGTCGATATGTTAAAGCAGTCGTGGGCAAGGCGAGAGCAAAGCCCTATGTGGAAGAAGTTACACTCCCACATCAGCAGCCAAGACTATCGTGAAGAGTGGTTAGATGACCACGCCCGCATTCTTGCGGCCATGCAGCGCAAAGATCCCATCGCGGCGAAAAACGCCATGTGGCAACACCTTGAAAATGTCAAACAACGCCTCTTAGAGTTGTCGAATGTAGACGATCCTAATTTTGATGGATACCTCTTCAGCTCTAACCCTGTGGTTTCATTAACCAACGCTTAGTTGGAATTGTCGCTCGCCAATAGATAGCGCGAGCAACCAATAAGAAACCACACACGTTTTGCCGTCCTATTTCGACGGCAAGAAATAAATGTCGTTAACTCTCTTAATCCGATTTATCCCGGCGGGTTAAGTGTGTCTAAAAAAGGTGATTGTCATGGAACAAACTTGGCGTTGGTATGGCCCAAATGATCCTGTTTCTTTGGATGACGTACGTCAAGCCGGAGCTACAGGTGTGGTAAACGCACTGCACCACATCGCAAACGGCGAAGTGTGGACCAAAGAAGAAATTCTTAAACGTAAGGCGCTAATCGAAAGTAAAGGCTTAACTTGGTCTGTGGTTGAAAGCGTGCCGGTCCACGAAGAGATCAAAACTCAAACCGGTGATTTCCAGCGCTGGATTGATAACTACAAACAAACCCTACGCAACCTTGCAGAATGCGGTATTCCAACGGTTTGTTATAACTTTATGCCCGTTCTCGATTGGACGCGTACCGATCTTGAATATCAAATGCCCGATGGCTCCAAAGCGCTACGCTTTGACCAAATCGCTTTTGCGGCGTTCGAGCTATTTATTCTCCAGCGCCCCGGCGCCAAGGAGAGCTACAGCGAACAAGAGCAGCGCGAAGCGCAAGACTACTTTGAGGCGATGAGCCAAGCCGACATCGACAAACTCACCGGCAACATCATTGCGGGTTTACCTGGCGCAGAAGAAGGTTACACCCTTGAAGAGTTCCAAGCTCAGCTTGACCGCTATCAAGGCATAGATAAAGACCAGCTTCGCCAGCACATGGCACATTTCTTAAAAGAGATCATGCCTGTGTGTGAAGCCCATGGCCTCAAAATGGCGGTACACCCAGACGATCCACCGCGCCCGATTCTTGGCTTGCCGCGTATCGTGTCGACCATTGATGATATTGCTTGGTTGACCAATGAAGTGCCGAGCAAGATGAACGGCCTAACCATGTGTACTGGCTCTTACGGCGTACGTGGTGACAATGACTTGGTCAACATGATCAAAGAATATGGCGAGCGTATTTACTTCACCCACCTACGCTCAACACAGCGCGAAGAGAACCAGCTAAGCTTCCACGAAGCGGCGCATCTTGACGGCGACGTCGACATGTACAATGTGGTAATGGCACTACTTGAAGAAGAGCAGCACCGGGTGAGATCAGGCCAAGCAGAGCTCATTCCAATGCGCCCGGATCACGGCCATCAGATGCTTGATGACCTAAATAAAAAAACCAACCCAGGTTATTCGGCGATTGGCCGCCTTAAAGGCCTTGCCGAAGTACGAGGTCTGGAGCTGGCGCTTAAACGCAGTTTCTTCTCCTGATAGTAAGCGTCCAGACATTTGGCCCCATGAAGGGGCCTTTTTTGTACCAATTAAAAATACATTCACCCCACTCATGATTTAGATCTTTTAATTAACAATATTTTATTCCTAACCCATTAACTTATAAATCATAGACTTAGACCGTAAAACTTAGACGCAAACGCTTGCAACTCTGTTTTTTAACTGACATTGATATTTATATCACTATGATGCGCGACGTTTGCCTGAAATATGGCAACAAAATGTGCAATTAAATTAGCATGACAATTTGGATTAACTAGCGGAGGCAATCATGGCGTCGGACAACAACTACAGTTTAGGGCCCGTACCACAATCGGCACGAAAAGGGGTCGCATCACTCACTATGGTGATGTTGGGGTTAACCTTTTTCTCCGCCAGTATGTGGACAGGCGGTTCACTCGGCACCGGCCTTAGCTTCAACGATTTCTTCCTCGCCGTTCTCATCGGCAACCTGATCCTCGGTATTTACACTTCTTTTCTTGGTTACATCGGCGCCTCTACTGGCCTCTCTACTCACCTTCTTGCGCGTTTCTCTTTTGGCTCTAAAGGCTCTTGGCTCCCGTCATTACTGCTTGGTGGTACTCAAGTGGGTTGGTTTGGTGTTGGCGTGGCCATGTTTGCCATCCCAGTGCAAAAAGCCACCGGCATTGATACCAACATTCTTATCATCGTCTCTGGCCTACTGATGACCGCGACGGTTTACTTTGGTATTTCCGCGCTGATGGTGCTCTCGGCCATCGCCGTTCCGGCGATCGCGATTTTGGGTGGCTACTCGGTATTAACCGCGGTCGACAGCATCGGCGGAGTGGCGGAGCTGCAAAAAGTGCAACCGGCTGAGCCTATCGACTTTTCTGTTGCGCTCGCCATGGTGGTGGGCTCCTTTGTCAGCGCTGGCACCTTAACTGCTGATTTTGTCCGTTTCGGCAAAAAACCAGCAGGTGCGGTACTAATTACCATGATTGCCTTTTTCATCGGAAACTCATTGATGTTTATCTTTGGCGCAGCAGGCGCGGCGGTAACAGGCCAAGCAGACATTTCAGAAGTGATGATTGCGCAAGGTCTACTGCTGCCAGCAATTATCGTTCTTGGCCTGAACATCTGGACCACCAACGACAACGCTCTGTATGCCTCTGGCCTTGGTTTTTCTAACGTCATCGGCTTACCGAGTAAGTATATCTCGATGGCAAACGGCGTAGTCGGCACCTTGTGTGCGCTATGGCTGTATAACAACTTTGTCGGTTGGTTGAGCTTCCTATCATTGGCTATCCCGCCGATTGGCGGCGTGATCATCGCGGATTTCCTGATTAACCGTAAGCGTTACCAAAACTTTGAAAGCTATCAATTTCAAACCGTCAACTGGGCGGGCATTGGCGCTGTGGCGATTGGCCTTGCGGCTGGGCACTTTTTACCGGGTGTCGTGCCAGTAAATGCTGTACTTGGCGGCGCAATCGGCTATCTTGTGCTAAACCCAATCTTGAATAAAAACATGGCGACTGCGCAAACCGCGTAAGGAATAACAATGACTTCATTACTAATTAAAAATGCCAAGCTGCAACACCAAGATGGCCTATTTCAGATCCTGGTCGAAGACGGCCAATTTAAAACCGTGTGTGCCAACAGCGACACGCTTAAGCACGGCGGCGACGTATTAGACGCAGAAGGCGGGCTCGCGCTTGCCCCATTCTGTGAGCCGCACGTTCACCTAGACACCACTCAAACGGCAGGTGAACCAAGCTGGAACATCTCGGGCACCCTATTTGAAGGCATTGAGCGTTGGTCTGAGCGCAAACAAACCCTGTCGATTGAAGATGTCAAAACCCGCGCGATGCAAACCCTTAAGTGGCAAATCGCTAACGGCATCCAGCACGTGCGCACCCATGTCGATGTGTCTGATCCGACGCTTGTGGCGCTTAAAGCGATGATCGAAGTGCGTGAAGAAATGAAAGAGTGGGTCGACATTCAAATTGTCGCCTTCCCGCAAGAAGGCATTCTTTCTTACCCGAACGGCAAAGAGCTACTCGAAGAAGCGGTAAAGCTGGGCGCAGATGTAATTGGCGCGATCCCCCACTTCGAATTTACCCGCGAATACGGCATCGAGTCTTTGCATTACGTGTTTGAACTGGCACAAAAATACGACCGTTTGATCGATGTCCACTGTGACGAGATCGACGATGAGCAATCACGCTTTGTCGAAACCCTCGCCGCGCTGGCGCACAAGTTCAACATGGGCGACAAAGTCACCGCCAGCCACACCACAGCGATGCACTCTTACAACGGCGCTTACGCGTCGCGCTTGTTCCGCCTGCTAAAAATGTCGGGCATCAGCTTTGTGGCCAACCCACTGGTGAACATTCACCTACAAGGCCGCTTCGACGACTACCCAAAACGCCGCGGCATCACCCGCGTAAAAGAGATGCTAGCCGCCGACATCAACGTCTGCTTTGGTCATGATGACGTTTTTGACCCGTGGTACCCACTTGGCACCGCGAACATGCTGCAAGTACTGCACATGGGCCTACACGTGTGCCAAGTAATGGGCTACGACCAAATCAACCAGTCGCTCGACCTTATCAGCACCAACTCGGCGCGCGCGCTCAACATCCAGCACCGCTACGGCATTGAAGCAGGCAAACCGGGCAGCCTTATCATCCTGCCTGCAGAAAACGGCTTCGACGCCGTACGCCGCCAAACGCCAGTGCGCTATTCGATTCGCCACGGTAAGGTAATTGCAGAGACTAAGCCTGCGCAGACGCAGATTTGCTTGGGTGAAGCGGAAGTGGTGAATTTTAGGCGGTAGGCCTTTGAAAGACTAAAACAAACCAAAGGACAGGCTAAATGCCTGTCCTTCCTTTATCTGCTACAACTTAACCTCACTGCTACCATACGCAGAATCCACATACGCATTCACCACTGGCAACTCCCTGAAATAACCATATCGAGCAATACTGGTGATCTCGTCATCGGTGCAGTAGCGCGGGTCTTTAACCATAGCTTCAACGATGTGAGTACTGGAAAGTAGGGTGAATGGCGGGCAATCGACATAGCCGTGATCGCGGGCGAGGCTTTTTTGTCTTTGGTGTTCAAAAAGTTGGCCGGGGATAGCAATAACTATCGCAACAAGAGTTGCAGTTGCCGCTATCTTAATAGAAATCCCTAAGCTTTCTTTTCCAAATAGATGAAGCTTGAAAACACACCATACATAAGGAGGAATAAATATAAATGTCCCATAGAACACCAAATAAGTAGGATCTACATAAATAATGGAGTAGCCAATTTCTACTTGCTTCTGTAACGTTTTAAACTCGTAGTAATCAATAAGCTCAATCACAAAAAAGTAAACAACTGCCAGCGATAGAAGTAAAACGGTCATTAAAATAAAGAACTTTCTCATCTAATAATAGGCTCCAAATGAACTATTATTTAGCTGGTGAAGTGCTTTGTCGGCATTCACTTTACTCATTAATTTATTTGCATCCGTAACAACGGAAGACATCAAATAGCTATTAATCGACTTTAAAATCTTTTCCTTAATTTGATATCGCCCCTCGAGCATAGTCAAGCCCATCCCTATGATTACCGAGACAAAAATCCCTGCACCAATAGGAAGAACTACTATACCAAGTCCTAAAAGCATCTTTCCTCCGAAATATGCAAATGTTGCAGCGACAGCGGCTATGACCACATCACTTCCCACATTCGATATCCAATTCGCTACCGTATAATTTTTGGTTAACGCAAATTCCAAAGTTCTAAAGGCCACAGAATAAATAGCCGTCAAAATCACCCCGCCTTCGCAGAAGCCTTCATCCCAGCCTTACCAACCCCCAACGCGATCATTTTGGCATTATTCGACAAATATCTTGTGCCTTTAATGAGGCTTCTAAGCTTGTGATTGCCTTTGAATTTAATGTAACTTTTATTGCCGTTTTGGGTAATTTCGTACTGGCTTAGTATCGAGCCGCCCTTCTTTAAATCATCGGCTAGCAAATAGAAGTTCTTCACATCATGTATAGCACTGCCGTTAGAGGCTATAAAACCACCAACTCCAAGCGCGATGGCTTTGGCATCAATTTGCGCCTCGCTAAGGCCCTGCTTCTTCATTGCAGCAACCCATAGGGCGCTTAAGCCTTTGGCTTCTAACACATAGATGTCGACTTCCTGAACATCATGACTTTTTAAGCACGCATCGCGCTGAGCTTTATTTCTTTTGCTCAGGCACTGAAATTGGTTCCGTCTCATAAATTGATTTCCCTAAAATGATTTACGGCATTCTAGAAAATATTTACAACGGATGCTTTGCCACTTTTCGGTTCTGCGTATCACCTATCGAGAGTGTGAAATTGATAGTTTACAGTATTACTCGTAGCCAGCACTCAGCTCAATTTAGCCTTAGTATCCAACGTTAAATCGAGCTGTTATTGCGGTGAACTGCCTTCTCCCACTTTCACCTTAATCCTTGCTGCTTTTTCTCGCACTACTCCATCGGCTGTCGGATGACCGTTTTTAGGTTTTCAGGCTTGGTGCGGCGAAAATCAGACAGGTAGATTTCATGGTGCTTGCCAGTTAATTGCCGGCCACTCTGGTGAATGAAATCGTGTACAGCTTCTATCGTCGGGCCTTCATTGGCGAATGGGCAGATATGCAGAGTTTGCGCGCATTTGCCCTCTATGAAGGGCGCGAAACGAAGTTTACTCACGGCTGCGAGTTTCTTTTTCTCTTTCACCTGTTCGATGGCCTCGGCAACGAGCTCTGCGCTGACGAGTTCTGGCTGCATGATCATCAACGTCCATTGCCAGTTGTCTTTGTTGCCGTTTACAAAGTCGTCCATCTCTTCGGCCCACCACAACCCTTCTAGTGGCAAAACGCCATAGTCGACGGTTGTTGGGCCTTTTTTAATCATAAACTTAAGGGTATAGGAAACCGAATACAGCGCTTCAATCGCGTGGCAAAAAGCATCGCAGCCTGGGGCGCCTTGCCCGTCTATCATCAAAAAGTGCATTTCCGGTACGTCCACTTCTACAACCTTTTTCGCCGAAGGCTTGTAGAGGTGTTTTAGCTCTTTTTTGTAATCGATTTTAGACATGGGAGGCTCCAGAAAATAAAGTCAGACTGCTACTATCATAGCAGTATTCTCCACTAATTTTTACGGGTCATAAACCAGCTCATTACCCAGCCTTGTTTCCACATCCCTAAGCCCGTCACAACCAATAACGGCACTGCAACCCACAAAATCAAGCTCGAAAAAATCGGCTCGGAGCGCCAAGGGGAATAAAGGTAAGTGCCAATCAATAGCGCTGCGACAATATGTATCCAACGGGCTAAGTTTCGGTAGGTTTTTCCTGTCATCATTTGTACTCCATGGTGTTTGAGGAGTACAGCTTACCCATTACCTTATCCGCAGGTGGGGCAATGAGACGAACGGTAATATACCTAGACCAAGTTGCTATTTAGTGGCATAAAACGGTATCCTGCCAACGTTTACATACTGACTAACATTAGACCATCAACCAGCCCTCTCTTTAATTCGCTCTTCTCATTTACATTGGAGACGCCCCTCCTCCAACCAATGCAGTTAGTTGCTTACTTTTGCGACAATATGCGACAAATTTAGACAAACTCCTCACAGACAAACCCCATCTTTTTCCTTTACTCTCAATAAAGTATCTCTGAAATAAAGGAAGTTATCATGAGACTTTTCTCTGCGTCATTGCTCTCATCGCTGGTTTTAGCGACATCATTTAGCGCCTATTCCGCTGCGAGCCTAGATTTAAACTCGTTACCAGAGCAAAACATTCCAAGCTATATCAAAGCATTTAAACAGCAGAGAGAGTCGTTATGGATCAGATACGCAGGTCAGCAGTATCCCATTACTATGGTGGGGCTGACGGGGAAAAATATTATCGCCCAATTTGAGAAAGGCTTAGTGTTTATCTCATTTGATATGGAGGAGCAGTCTCCCGGTGAAAAGCTCATCATCGCGGAGGGGCAATTTGAGCTAACCAAGCTAAGCGAACGAGTGTTGGCAAAGGCTGATGTCATCTGGCAAAGCGATGATTTTGATGCCAAAGAGCAAGGCGACGATTACCGCTACACAGGGCAAGTGACCAACCAGCAAGGCGAAAAGGCGGCTTTTGCACTGAGCTACAACGAATCCCTGATCACAGGTGGCACGAGTCGTTTTACGCTGCACGCCAATCAAGCGGTGCTAACGGGCATGCTGGGCACCAACACCTATGTACAACTGTCGAACATTATTGAGCAGCACCCTGAAGTCGATACCGTGGTCATTAAACAAGTACGTGGCTCACTCAATGATGAGATCAACATGCACACGGGTAATTTGCTGCGCAACGCAGGGCTGAATACCCAAATTCCTCAAGACGGCTTTGCCTATTCTGGCGGCGTCGATCTCTTCACCGCTGGGGTGAAACGTCAAGTAGAAGCCAATGGAACACTAGGAGTGCATTCTTGGTGCTGCTACCAAGGTAAAACCGCCGATAAACTCGATAAAACCAGCCCAGCGCATCACGACCAACTCAACTACTTCAGCAAAATGCTCGGTGAAGATCTCGGGCCAGAGTTCTACTTCTATACCCTCCATGCGTCGCCATTTACCGATGTTCACCCCATGACCCGCCAAGAAATGCAGAAATATTCGTTACTGAACGAATAACAAGGTTTAGCAAGCTTATTGATAAGTGCGCATTTGCGAAGGATTTTTATAAGGAAAGAAAATGACAACACCTAACAGCGACTGCTTAGCGTTTGACCACTCTATGATCCAAAAAGCGAATGGTGATTTTCTGCCATTAACTCAATCCAGCATCAATATTGCAAACTGGCTCACAAAGCTTCAAAGTGCATTTGGTAAGAAACAAGCCAGTCGAGCGGTACCTTATATTCAAAAAGGTATCGATACGATTTACTCAGAGCTTGAGGCGATGCGTTACAAACACCATCGGACGTTGAGTAAAAGTTACGGTTACGGTGTAACCGATATCACCGACGAGCCGCTGTGGGTGATCCTTGTCGGCCAAGTAAGCCGCAACTTTGCCAGTGTGGTGAAAGTTGTTCATCCAAGTAAAACCCCTAACGAAGCGATACGCGCTAAGCACATCAACCGAACCTTTGCTCGTTTTTTAGAACAAAAACAAACCTTGTTACAACACCTAAAAGGCGGCATCGCCAATAGTGGAGAGCTCGGTCGCCTGCAAGCTCAGATCTTAGATGGCCAAGTTGAATCACTGAAAAAAGCCTACGACACTCATGAACACTTTGATGAGAATATCTGGCTGATCCTCAACGATTACGGTAAAAAACAGCAGTTGCTACAAAGGAGCCGAGGCACAGGCAGAACATCTACCGTGGAAGCCAAAGGCAGCGTCAAAGATGGCTCCGCAGTGCTTGATGTCAGCGGGGAGTTGTTTGCAGAAGCAAAGATTAAGTTCGAGAAAACCTGGGACTTCGGCGCCATGCGAAATGAACTTGAAGCCGCGATGAGTGTTGGCGCTAAAATCGCTTATCAAGATAAAGCGCACATTAATTTAGGCACTGGCGGCGGCGCGACTTATAAGAAAGGTACCCCTGGCAAAGCCGAAATTGGTAATGTCTCTATGCCGGGGGTAAACACCAGCCTGCCAAAGCAGACCAACTTCAGCGATGCCGAGCTAGAAAACCGCAATGGTTTTGTACCTATTCAACTGATCCCCGGTGTTGATATCGGCATTGATGCCTTCTTAGCCATTGAAGCAGGGCTTCGAGTTACCGTCACCCACCAGCTGACCATCGGTCAAATCATGTCGATGAAAAATGAAGCGGAGCTGTTTGTTGGGGCGGAGGTAAAAGGGCAAGTCAAAGGCAGCATTAACACCAGCAATATCATGGGGGCCGATGAAGTGTTTGTCGGCTCCGTTAGCGGCGGCGCGTTTATCGGCGCCAAGGCCAAAGGCTCTACCACCGTCACTTTCAAAGCACGGGGCATTAACGCGGTCTCTGCTCAAGTGAGTGGCGCGGTTTCTGCGGGGGCGGGGATCAATGGCAGCGTCGAGTCCATTGTGCGCCGCTCTGGTGATATTAAGTTCCGAATGGCAGCGGGCGCAACCGCTGGGGTGGGCGCTGATGTCGATTTCGACACCACGGTTAACCCGATGCTATTTAAAGTTATCTTATGGGATCACCTTGCCCACTACTTTACTACGCAGGCCTATCAAGAGCGCACCAATGCCAAAATGGACTTTAAGGTCAACGGTGTGGTGCTCACCCGCTGCGATGAAAAGTTGGTAACTTACCTCAATCAAATCCAATGTGACTACAACGCGCTGGCAGAAATGCTCTGGCGTTTGCCTGCCGATGCGCGCACCAGTATGGTCGCAGGCGGCTTGATGTTGCACGACCCCATTGTCAAACCTGATGAAGCGGGTATTCAGCACTACCTGACGTCGGTTGGGGTGGCCGATGATGAATACCTTTACGATGACGACGAGATGACCAACGCTGAACTGGGCATCGTGCACGGTGCGCAGGCTCTACAAAACCAAAATAAAGCCGAGAAAAAAGCAAGAAAAGCGCAGTCGCGAGGGAAACGAATCAAACGTAAGCTAAAAGGCCTGCTGGTGCTACCTCCGCAACCAGAAGCGCAAGTGTCGGCTTAAATAGCCTATCGTGCCTGTCCTTTCATCAGATAACGACAAGCATAAAAAATGCGCGCTATTCTAGCGCGCATTTTCTCTACCTTTGACTATCCGAAACTGTCTCGAGTCTTGTTCCTTTATCTTGCTCTTTCCTTACCTCGGCAACCTTAACGCCACCCCATCACTTTCACTTCATTACCATCACTTGGCTTAGCGGGCACGTTAAACGCCAGCAGCAGCGACACACCAGCCATTGCGCAGCCGGCAAAAAATACGCTCGCGGGAGACACCAGCCACAACATGCCAAATAGCACCGGGATGACGACGGCGGCTATGTGATTGATGGTAAAAGAGACGCCAGCGGTGGAGGCCATGTCTGCTGGATCGGCGATTTTTTGGAAATAGGTTTTGATCGCCAATGCAAAAGCAAAAAATAGGTGGTCAATGATATACAGCGCCGCAGCCCACTCGGCAGTTTCAACAAGGGCGTAACCGGCAAAGACGCAAATAAGGCCGAAGTATTCAAAAATCAGCGCTTTTTGCTCGCCGATTTTGCCAATCATTTGGCCAATTTTCTTCGCAAACAGCCAGTTAAAGGCGTAGTTGACTAAAAATAGTAATGAAATATCTGCGGCGCTATAGTGAAATTTTTCCACCATGAGAAAGCCTGCAAACACGACGAAGATCTGCCGCCGCGCGCCACTCATAAAGGTGAGTGCGTAGTAGAGCCAATAGCGCTTGCGCAGCACTAACGATTTGTTCTGTTGGGTATGGGTGGGGAATAAGGGGAACGCAAACGCGATCACCATCATAACGATAAAGGCGCTACCGCCAGTGATAAGGTAAACCCATACATAGTCGAGCTGCCAGTATTTCAGCAGCAGCCACAACCCGCCATAGGTACACAGCGAGGCCAACGCCCCCACCGAGATCATTTTGCCAAGAAACTCTGGCGCTTCATCTTTGGTGAGCCATTGCAGCGAAAGCGACTGTTTGAGGGTTTCGAAATAATGAAACCCGACTGACATCAGTAAGGTGGTGCAAAGCAAGCCATACAAAGAGGGGAAAAAGCCGGTGATTGCCGTGCCCACCGAGAGCATCACCAGTGAGACGATCATAAATCGTTGCTCACGAATAAACAGCAAAAGAAAAACAGCGGTAAAGGCCAAAAATCCGGGGATCTCACGCACGCTTTGCAGCAAACCAATGTCTGCCCCGGTGAAGTTGGCTTTTTCAATAACGAAATTGTTCAGCAGCGCCTGCCAACTGGCAAAGGCGATTGGCACCACGATTGAAATAATCAGTAAGAAGTTATGCGGCGTCTGCCAGTGATATTTGGTTTTGCTATCCATGCCCTATCCATCCATTGGTTTCACTACTAAGCATATGATGAATAGGCTTGGGTTGCTATGGTTAGTTTTTGCTCCGCTTGTGCCACCTACCCCCTTCCACTCTTAATACTTCGCCTTTAGCACTTCTCCCTTAACACTTCACACCGCCAACGCAGTAATAAGACCGAGCACAATCAAGCCCACACCAACGCCGCGAGTGACGTACCACTTTTCGCCTAACACAATCACCCCCAGTACTAGGCCAAACACGATACTCACTTGGCGAAGGGCGACGACGAGGGAGACATTGTCGGTCATGCTCATGGCATACAGCACTAAGGCATAGGTGCCCCCCATCATCATTCCCGCGACCGAAGCTTGTTTTTTGAGTTGCCACGCGGTATGAAAGGCGCCGTAATTGCGGCTCAGCAAAGTCCAAAGTGACAGAGAGAGCACCATAGACCAGAACTGGATAGCTAGGTAAAACACCGCGCTAATCGCCGCGTTATGATGCTCGGCGGCGGTAATGTTGAGTATGTCTATCGCTTGTTTATCAATAAGTGAGTAGCCCGTCGTGCCCACTGCAGCGACAACCGCCCACAACACGCCAAGGGTTTTATACGACGCCCATTTAAGCTGATTAAAATGAGTCAGCGGCACCAGCAAGCAGCCGAGGGTCAATAAGCCAAATCCCGTCCACTGGTGGGGCAATAAGGCCTCCCCTAACAGCCAAGTTCCGAGCCCGACCATCAACACAGGAATGGCACGGGCAATCGGGTAGATCACACCGATGTCGGCCTGCTTATACGCGTTAGCAAGACCAAGGACATAAACGGCTTGGCACACCCCACTAAAAGCCACCAGCATCCAGAATTGAAGCGGTAACGACAAACTATCGGCGCTAATAAAGTACCAAGCGATAAACGGGGTTAAGAAAAAAGCAGGCGCAAATGATGAAGCGAGAAAAAAAGCGCTCCCCGAGCTCTGGTTTGACTTACCAATTAAATTCCAACCCGCGTGCATAAACGCAGAGAACAAGACTAATAAAAATGCAAAAAGGGTCATGGGGTTCCAAAAGTGAGTGGCACAAATAAAAATGGCTCCCTCAAAAAGGAAGCCAAGTGGTTAACCTCGCCTTTTAGTGACTAAGCTCGGCCATCGATTCGATGCAGATGGCATCGTGGCGCCAGTATTCGATATCGCAATCAATCAGCTCACCTTGTTGATTGTAATTGGTGCGCTCAACCACCATCGCCGGTGAGCCCGTGGTGGCGCGTAGCGCCGAGGCGATATCACCAAGCAAAGAGGTGGTACCGATCCGATACCGCGTTTTCTGATAAACCACGCCGTAATGCTCACGGTAGATATCCGTCAACGAGAGCGAGAGATCAAACTCAAGTAAATTAGCAAATAGCTCGGGACGAATGTAGTTGGTCACGTACACCACGGGGCGATCTTCTAAATAGCGCACGCGATCAACCCGGTAAACATCCGAAAACGGTGCCAGGCTCAGCAATTGAGAAGCTTGTTTGGTGGCCAAAATGGCTTTGGCGGCAATCAGCTCGGTTTTCGGGCTTCTTCCTTGCGCTAAGGCCATTCCGGTAAAGTTCAGCGTTTGAGTCGGATCGTAGCGCAGCGGCGCAGGCGAGATGAACCACCCGCGGCGATCTTCACGATAAATCTTACCTTCCGCTTCCAAAAGAGAGAGCGCTTCACGTAGAGTTACGCGGGTAGTGTCAAAACTCTCTGCCAGCTTTCGCTCTGCGGGCAACTTTTGCCTTGGCTGCAGCATTCCTGAATCTATTTGTTCGACAATCGCATCTTTGATTTTAACGTACTGCACTTAACATCCTTTATCGTTTACGCCACGCTTGCGTTCGCGCTTCTAACCAGCCACCGATGAACATATGCGCCATTTTTGCTGCGGCCGCCGATAGCATGATCATCACCGCCATCGCTGCCGCCGATCCAGTTTGACCCGCATCGTCCATATTCAATACCGACACCGACGCTGGAATGGTATCGGTTGAGTATAAGAATACTACCGCAGAAGTGGTGGTCAGTGCATTAATAAACAGATAACCCGCGATGTCTAATATGGCGGGTAAGCACACCGGCACGGTCACACATATAAACAGTTTGTATTGAGGAAGGTTCACCGATGCGGCGGTGGCTTCGATTTCAGTTGGCAGTTGCTTGAGCGCGGTTAACGCGGTCATATGGCCGACGGTGTAGTAGTGCACAACGGTATTGATCACCAATATCGTCATGCCGCCGTAAAGGAAACTAAGTGGATTACTCGCATCATTGAAAAAAAAGATATAACCAAGGCCAAGCACCAAGCCAGGAACAGCCATTGGCACCACACTGAGCATCTGGATAAGTTGGCGCAGTGGCGCGTAAACGCGACCTTTTTCAACCCCATACGCCCCAACAAAAATCAACCCAGTACCAAGCAACGCGGTCCAACTGGCCAGGGTTAGCGAGTTCCAATACGGGCTCCAACCATAAGTACTGATCTGGGCGAAGTTATAGTTATTTAAGGTCAGCGTGGTGTTCCATGGCCAGAAAGTCACCAACGAGCCGTAAACGGCCATGGCCAATACGCCAATCACCGCAAGGCTTATCACACTACAATAGGCGAAACACAGACCATCACGCACAGAATTTGGTGCTGGCTGGTAGGCGACTGAGCGAGTGTCAAACAGGCTTTTTTGCTTTTTCTGTACCCAGCGGTCGACCACAAAGGCAAGCAGTGCGGGAAGCAGTAATAACATGCTGGTCACCGCGCCCATGGCGAAGTTTTGCTGACCAACCACTTGTTTAAAAATATCGGTCGCCAGCACGTTGTAGCCACCGCCAATCACTTTGGGCACCCCGAAATCGCACACCACCAAAGTAAACACCACGATTAAGGTGCTGATCAAACCGTATTTTGCAGCAGGTAAGGTCACGACAAAAAAAGTTTTCACTGGCGAGGTTTTGAGCGCTCGCGCCGCTTCGTATAAGCGCGCATCCGAGGTGCGCAGCGAAGTAGTTAAAATCATCAAGGCGTGAGGAAAGGTCCAATAGATCAGTCCGAGCGAGATACCAATGATGCCGTAAACCGACTCGCCAGCGAGCCACTCTTTGGCGATACCTTGCTTGCCAAACAGAAAAATCAAACTGATGGCGGGCAACAGCGACGGCGCTAAAATTGGTGCGCTACCCAAGACTTTAAACAGCCCTTTGAATGGCATGCAAGAGCGTGTTAGCGCGTAGGCGTAGCCAAACGCCAGCACGCCAACCACACCCGTCACTAAGACGCCTAAGGCTAACGTGTTACTCAAGGAATGCCACAAGCTAGCGGAGGCAAAGTAGTGGCTAAAATTCGCTAAACCAACGAAATCGCCTTGGCCATTTTGGACGCTTTTTTTCAACATCGCCCATAATGGCATAACAATAAACAGCCACATCACCACGAACAGTACAGATAACAGCGCAAACAAGATGACTCGGTCTTTGCTGATCTTGTGAAGCCACGATGGCGATGCCGTTTGCACTTGAGACGGTTCCATAATTGATTCCATTGTCCTGCCTTATGCTGCGTGGCTCAACTTCGCGTATCCGCGGGCGTGAGAGGTTTGAATTTGCATCGCGCAGATACTGCCAACCTGCAGCGCCAATTGGCTCGCACTGCGAATGGGGACATCTACATAAATCGCAGCAGACAATGGCTCAAACTGAAGCAGGCACTCCACCCGATAAAACGCGCCTTGGAACTCCATGCTGATCACCTTAACGGGGATCCCTGCTTGATGGCTGTCGAATAGCGCGAGGTTTTCAGGCCGAACAGCTAAGTCAAATTGCTCACCGGTGTTAGGCGAAAAGTTCTCAAACGACATACTGGCAAACAGGCTTTCAGCAATGCGCATTTGCTGACGATTAACCAAAGAAGTCGGGATAAAGTTCATGCTGCCAACAAACTCGGCCACAAATCGGCTGGCGGGCTGTTGGTAAATGTCTTGCGGAGTGCCGACTTGCTCAATCACACCGTGATTCATCACCACAATACGGTCGGCCATCGACAAAGCTTCTTCTTGGTCGTGGGTCACCATAATCGTGGTGATGCCAAGTTTGCGCTGCAGCTGACAGATCTCATCGCGTAAGTGGGTGCGTACTTTGGCATCGAGCGCAGAGAGCGGCTCGTCGAGGAGCAATAATCCCGGAGATAACGCCAACGCGCGCGCCAATGCCACGCGCTGCTGCTGACCGCCAGAGAGTTGATTGGGGTATTTCTGGCCAGACGTGGGCAGCCCTATGGTGTCTAACCATTTGCTGACCTGCGCCAAAGCTTGTTGGTTCGACATCCCTTGATTTTTCAGCCCTATGGCGATGTTCTCTTCCACAGTTAGGTTAGGAAACAGCGCATAAGACTGAAAAACAATGCCAAAATCACGTTTTTCTGGTGGTAGATAAGTGGTCTCTTGTCCCGCTTGATAAATCGCCCCACTAGAAGGTAGATCCAGCCCAGCGATCGCACGCAGTAAAGTGGTTTTGCCACACCCAGAAGGGCCAAGAAAGCTAATAAACTCGCCCTGTTCAATGGCTAATGATATTTGTTTCAACGCGCTAAACTGACCAAAATTCTTGCTCAAATTATCGATTTGTAAATAGGATGGCGTCATGCTCATGTTGCACTCTATTCTCTGTTATTGCTTAATTGGTATACACCAAATTTAAACATTGATTGTGTCATCCGCATGACAACAAAATAACAACAGGAAGGCCGAAACCTTCCTATTGTTGAGAAGGGGGGTTAAGACTGAGGTTCAGATTTCGAATCGAAGTTTTCCGACCACGTTTTCAGCACGTCGGCGCGTTCACTGCCCATACGAGCAAAGTCCATTTTCGCCATCGATTTGTCGACATCTGGGTAGTTCGCGACCTGCTTGCTTACCGCTTTATGACCAACCACCGGGTAACTATCGATATAAAGTAAGTTGGCGTTTTTAGACACCGACCAGTCCACCACACGCTGCGCCGCTTGCGATGGCTTAACTAACCCCACCGCTTCTGATTCCCAACCTATCCCTTGGGGTAAAATGATGTCTAACGGGGCCCCCTGAGTTTTGAGCTTAGCGCCGCGTGTCGCCATTGAAATCCCAATCGCAACCTCGCCCATCCCAGCTTGAACACAAGGTTTAGAGCCTGAGTGAGTATAATGGGCGATGTTTTTGTCCAGTTTGCGCATGTAATCCCACGCCTGTGTTTCACCCATATTTTGCAACCACGCCGACACCTGCATGTAACCCGTACCAGATGAGGCAGGATTTGGCATGGCGATATGGCCTTGATAGACAGGTTTGGTTAAATCTTGCCAAGAGGTGGGCTTAGGCAGGTTGAGCTGTTTTGCGACAATTTCATTAAAGCAAACCGCATTAAAAACAGCATCGTTACCATACCAAGCTTGAGCAGATTGAGGATCGTTTAATTCAAAGCGCAGATCCGCAACACCTGCGGGCGTGTACGGTTTTAAGATCCCTTGCGCTTTCAGCAGTGCCATCGATGATCCCGCAAGCCCCCACACGACTTCAGCGCGTGGGTTATTCTTTTCGGCCAGCCGTTTTGCGGTCATGATCCCAGTCGAATCACGTACCCACTTAATGCCAAGATCTGGGTTCTCTTTCTCAAATGCCACTTTGTACTTTGCAAGAATATCCGTTTCAAACGCGGTGTATACGATCACTTCTTGCTTAGCATAAGCTTGGCTTGCAAGCAGAGCGACGGCCGCGGCGAGTGAACTTTTCATCAAACGGTTTTTCATCATCTTCTCCAGTTGATTTGTTTGGTATGTACCAGTTGACGCTATTCAACTTAAGCGGAGTAGATGACGAACACATGAAGCCAATGTGGCAGTTTTACGACACATTCATGGCCAACAAGACTCATTGCATATTCGATATGAAAGTTTTGTGAATTCATTCTCTCGGCTCTTTCTTGACCAAAAATCCCTTGCTACAGTGACCACATCTAACTGGTATAGTCCAACCTAACGAGAGCAAACCATGAAGAATGAATATCTACTGTTAACTCCCGGCCCCCTGTCTACAACAAGCAGCGTTCGCAACGCCATGCTGCAAGATTGGTGTACATGGGATGATGATTACAACCTGGATATTGTTGAAGTGATCCGAGCCAAACTGGTTAAATTGGCCACCCAACACAGCGGCTACACCAGTGTCTTAATGCAAGGCAGCGGCACCGCTTCTGTTGAGGCGGTGATTGGCAGCGTAATAGACCAAGATGGCAAACTGCTGGTCATCGACAACGGCGCTTACGGCGCTCGTATCGCCCAAATTGCGCAGTATTTAAATATTCCATGCCGTGTGGTTTCCCCTGGTGAAACATCACAGCCAGACTTGAACGAAGTGGAAACCACATTGGCTATGGATGCCGACATCACTCACGTGGCAATTGTGCACTGTGAGACAACGACGGGGATGCTCAACCCTATTGAGCCGGTGATTGCACTGGCGAAAAAGCACAACAAAAGCGTGATTTTGGACGCCATGTCGAGCTTTGGCGGTACCCCGATGGATATTGGTGAAATGGGGGTCGATTTTATGATCAGCTCGGCCAATAAATGCATTCAAGGGGTGCCAGGGTTTGGCTTTGTTGTCGCCAAACAATCGGAGCTTGAGCAGTGCCAAGGCATCGCCCGTTCGCTCAGCTTAGATCTCTACGATCAATGGCAGTGCATGCAAAACAATTACGGCAAATGGCGCTTTACTTCGCCAACCCATACCGTGCGCGCTTTCTATCAAGCACTGTTAGAGCTAGAACAAGAAGGTGGTATCGAGGCGCGTCACCGACGTTATCACACCAACCAAACTACTCTGGTTAGCGGAATGAAATCGCTGGGCTTTACCCCACTACTGGATGAATCTCTGCATTCTCCTATCATTACGTCGTTCTACTCGCCAAAGGCGCAAGACTATCAATTTAAGGCTTTTTATCAGCAGCTCAAGGAGCAAGGCTTTGTGATCTACCCAGGTAAGGTCTCCAACGCTGACTGCTTTCGAATTGGCAATATTGGTGATGTGCACCCAAGCGATATTGGTCGGCTCATTGAAGCGGTGCAAAACGCCATGTATTGGCAGGAAAGTGTCTAATGAGCCGTCACTTTAAAAGCGAAGGGGACATTAATACTACCCCAGCCCGAAAAACATGGGCCGCATCGATCCAAGATAGCGAGACACAACAGCTGCTCAAACGCGATGCGGAGGTGTTTTTACATCAAGCGATGTCGACACCTTGCCTAGATGCCTTAACCGCAGCAGAGGGGATCTACCTGCAAGATGCGGCGGGCAAAAAGTACATGGACTTTCATGGCAATAACGTCCACCAGTTGGGTCATGGTCATCCGCATGTGATCAAGCGGATACAACAACAAATGACCGAATTGCCATTTTCACCACGCCGGTTTACCCACCCTGTTGCGGTGGAGTGCGCTGAAAAGTTAAGTGAGATCTGTGGCGGTGAGCTCAACCGGGTGTTGTTTGCCCCCGGCGGCACCTCGGTGATTGGTATGGCACTGAAATTGGCACGTCATGTGACGGGCAACTACAAAGTCGTCTCACTGTGGGACTCTTTTCATGGCGCTTCACTGGATGCGATTTCAGTTGGCGGCGAAGCCTGTTTCCGTGAAGGCATGGGGCCGTTAATGGCCGGGGTTGAGCGTATTCCTCCCCCGGTATCTTATCGCGGTGCGCTGCCCACTCAAGACGGCAGTGATGTGCATTACGCTGACTACTTAGAATATGTCATTGAAAAAGAAGGCGGAATTGGCGCATTTATCGCAGAAGCGGTGCGCAATACCGATGTACAAGTCCCCACTAAGGCCTATTGGCAGCGCATTCGCCAGATCTGCGATAAACATAATGTTTTGCTGATCATCGATGATATTCCCAACGGAATGGGCCGCAGCGGCGAATGGTTTACCCATCAGGCTTTTGATATCGAGCCCGATATTTTATGTATCGGCAAAGGCTTTGGTGGCGGAATAGTGCCAATGGCGGCGATGGTCACCAAAGACAAATACAACACGGCGGCCAATGTGTCGCTTGGTCACTACACCCACGAAAAAAGCCCCATCGGCTGCGCTGCGGCGCTGGCTAGCATGGAGATCATCGAGCAAGACCAATTACTGGAAAAAGTGCGCCAAGACAGTGAATACGTCAAAAGTCGCTTAAACCAAATGAAAGCCGATTACCCCATCATTGGTGATGTACGCGGGATTGGGCTTTTGTGGGGAGTGGAACTGGTTACCGACCCCGCTAGTAAGCAGCGCGCGTTTGAGGAATCGGAAAGCGTGCTGTATCAATGTTTAAACCAAGGCCTGAGTTTTAAGGTCTCTCAGGGCAATGTGATCCAGCTTAGCCCACCTTTAATTATTACCCGCACGCAGCTTGAGCAAGCGCTGACTATTTTCGAGCAAGCTATTGCTCGCGTTTGTAAGGATTTTAACTATGTCTAATGCATCAACCAGCCCTATCCAAGCTATTATTTTTGACTGGGCAGGCACCATCGTCGACTTTGGCTCGTTTGCACCAACCTCTATCTTTGTCGAAGCGTTTAAAACCGAATTCGACTTCGATATCAGCCTAGATGAGGCTCGCGAACCGATGGGCCTTGGTAAGTGGGATCACATCCAAGCGGTAGGCCAACTGCCTTCGGTCGACGCCCGCTGGCAATCCCAGTTCCACCGCTCTATGGACAGGCACGATATCGACCGCATCTACGCCACCTTTATGCCGCTACAAAAAGCCAAAGTAGCCGATCACGCGGCGCCTATCTTAAATGCGATTGAAGTGGTCAACGACTTAAAAGCGCAAGGGATCAAAATCGGTTCTTGCTCTGGTTACCCGCGCCAAGTGATGGATGTGCTCGTGCCCGTTGCCGCCGACTACGGTTATCAGCCAGACTGTGTGGTCGCGACCGACGACTTACCTCACGGTGGCCGCCCTGCCGCTTATATGGCGCTGCACAACGTGATTGAGCTAGGCGCAAACAGTGTCGCGGCTTGCATCAAGGTCGATGACGCGGCACCCGGCATCGATGAAGGCCATAATGCCGGCATGTGGACGGTCGGTTTGCTGCTTTCTGGCAACGAGGCGGGATTAACCTATCAGGAGTATTTAGACGCCGACGAAGCAACGCTTAGCCATGCCCGCGAAAAAGCACGCCTTAAGTTGGCACAATCTAACCCTCATTACCTTATCGATACCATTGCCGACTTCCCAGCGGTTGTTAAACAGATTGAAAAACGGATCGCGGCGGGTGAGCGCCCTTAATTATCCTCTGGCTCTGGGCTCCTATCATGGCGCCCATTGCATTCCCTCTAAAATTGCCTACAATCGCAGCCATTATTTCATTCCCTAATTTTGGCTACCATGAACAAGAGTTTAATCACCAATCTCATCGCCTTAGCCCTGCTTGGCGCAGGCTACGTAAGCGACAACCAACTGGCGCTCTACGCTGGCCTATTCGCGTTTTCCGGCGCCATTACCAACTGGCTAGCAGTGCACATGCTATTTGAAAAAGTGCCCGGTCTATACGGCTCTGGCATTATTCCTGCTCGCTTCGAAGAGTTTAAAGCCGCAATCAAAACCCTGATGATGGCGCAGTTTTTCACCAAGGAAAACATCGACCGCTTCCTTAGCAAAGAGATGGACGGTAGCCAACTGCTCAACCTAGAGCCTATCATCGATAAAATCGATTTTGAGCCAACGTTCGACTCACTGGTCGAGGTGATCGCGAACTCTCAATTTGGCGGCATGCTCGCCATGTTCGGCGGCACCGAAGCCCTTGAGCCACTGAAAGCCCCATTCGTAGAAAAAATGCAGCAGGCCGTGGTCGATATCAGCCAAAGCGACGCGGTAAAAGGCGCCCTTAAAGATCAGCTAGAACAACCCGCTATGCTGGGCGAAATCGAAACCAACATTGAGAACATCATCGACCAGCGCTTAAACGAGCTCACCCCTCAACTGGTGAAAACCATGGTCCAAGACATGATCAAAGCCCACCTAGGCTGGCTCGTCGTCTGGGGCGGCATCTTCGGCGGCATCATCGGCCTCCTCTCCTCCTTCATCGCCTAATCCCCTTCCAAGGACAGGCACCTTAACAATCTCTCTTCCGATGCCTGTCCTTTCATTCTGGGGACAGGCATTTAAAGCCTAAAGTCGGGCTCTTTCTGCTGATGCGCGACGCTTTACTTCACCCAAACGCTCGAACTGGTGGAAATTCTTCTATCAAATACTCAATTTGGCTCAATTGGCTAGATTTCAGAAACGCCAAAACCTTACCCAAGAGTAAGTTGCCGATTTAAGATAAGTGATGGGGTAAAGCTAGTCGGGAAGTGAATAGCCTGAAGCGCGAGTGCGGCCGTTTTGAACCGAGATGGCTTTCACATTGCGCTTGGTGCCAATCACCGTTGCTCGCGGTCGCTCTAATTGGGTGGTGGCTTGTTGCCAATCAGATTGCGACAAGTTTAAGCGCTTTAATATCGGCGGTAAGTTGTTATCAATATAGCCTCTTTTCTCGGCTCGCATTTGTCTGCCAGTCCAATCAACTAGCTCTATGTAATCAATGAGGTTAAACGGAATGTGAGGGGTTTCTTGATCGTCTACTGTATCCATAAACGGATGTAAGCAGGGTAGCGGCCTAGTGCCCGTTCTCCATTCTGCTATCCTAGCTTGCAGAGAAATAAACTGCGACTTTTCTGGCGTATCTGCCATGCCGCTACGTACTGGGTTTAGCTCATCGTACACCATCGCACAAAGTAAGCCTTTTTTATCAGGCAACATCTGACTTTTAAAACGGCTTTCCCAGAAGTGCCCTGTACAGCCATCTTCTTTGTTGGCCTTTCTGGCAATGTACAAATTGACCTCTTTCATAAACCAACCGAGATCGTAAAGGCGCTCTCGCCACTCAGCCAGTGTAGTTTGAACGTAACTGTGCTCTGCCTTGGTGAGCGGCTCTCCTGCGTAGCTTCGCTTTACGAGCGTAGGCAAGCGATATAAGCACCTCCAGCGTTCTATTACTTGATGATCACTCAGTGCAAGCGCTTGTTCTTTATCGATATAAACGGAAGCGTGGTAGTGGTTATGCATGATGACGTGCGAACAGATTTTTATGCAATAAACACTGGCAACTTGTTGCAAGCGCTGCTCTAGCCAGACGCTTCGGTGCTCGTAGTCGCTATTGGTGTATTGGTCAAAACCACATAAAAAACCGCGCCTTACGCAGCGAGTTGTACAGTGGTAGTAACGGCTGGTTTCTAGGCAGATCTGTTCACTTCTCGGCTTAGTCATCTTGATGCTTATCTGGAAATTTGAAGTAAGCGTAGTTGAAGCTAGCATGCGCTGCGAATGGCAGTGTTTAAAGTTCGAGCGAGACAAAATAATTATGAAATTGATGGGATTGTTGATTACTTAAAGTGCCTGTCCCTAGAAGAGGGGTTGGTGGGCCGTTACGTTGCCAGTCCTTTTAGTGGGAGTTGTGGTGCCTGTCCTTGGAAGGGAGGTTTGACGTGGGGCTAACTTTGGTGGAGGGAGTTAGGGTATGATGGGCGGCTTTAAAAATGTGCGTAGTAGAAAGGGTTATGTTGAGCTGGTCATTGTTTTCTAAGCGTTTTGAATTTATTGCTGTTGGCGTGCTTGCCTTGTTGATTGGTTTGATGGTGTGGTTGCTTCCTGTGCCGGATCTGACGGCGCCGCTGAGTGATGCGCTGGGCAGGGGGTTGGATTTGCTTACCATGTCGGCGGGGAAAGAAGGGTTCTTGTTGACTACTGCGGGGCTGTGTTTGTTGCCGCTGCTGTTTCGTTTGCCGTTGGCGAAGCTGTTTGAAGTGTATGCCAAGTTTGGGGTGTTATTGGTGCTGAGCTTTGTACTGAAGACCGGGCTGAAACAGGTAACGGAAGTGCCTCGTCCCTACACCCATCAATTGACTGAAGCGCACTTAGTGGCCTCACCCGCCGATTTTTACGCCC
>Ga0070724_10000582_pt1 | contig 25043 bp, 23 predicted proteins | sample tdDd001_FD_67278 | JGI IMG/M metagenome (GOLD analysis project Ga0070724, IMG submission 67278) | Marine sediment microbial communities from the Atlantic coast under amendment with organic carbon and nitrate - tdDd00.1 | ecosystem: Environmental > Aquatic > Marine > Coastal > Sediment | place... | reverse complement strand
AACTTAATAGATGCACTAGGGGAGCATTAGCTGAGAGTGACTAAGTCACGACCCTTCGAACCTGATCCGGATTATACCGGCGTAGGAAAGTGTTGAGTATAAAACTCTCATTACATAGAGACTTAAACCTCATACTTTCCGGTATGAGGTTTTTTTATGTGCATGGTAAAGGAGAGTCGTAATGACGAAATCAAATTCTAATGTAAGAATGCTTGTTGAAGGCGGCGTTCTAATTGGTCTGGCATATATTATGGATATGGTAAGACTGTTCGAAATGCCACAGGGTGGCTCCGTAACTCTAGGTTCTATGATCCCAATTCTTATTTTTGCAATCCGTTGGGGTGCGAAACCAGGTGTAATGGCTGGTCTTGTATTTGGATCAATGCAGTTCCTACTGGGTCCTAAGTGGTCATTCCATCCAGTATCAATCCTCTTTGATTACTCTGTAGCTTGGGCTTGCCTAGGTGTTGCAGGTGCATTTAAAGGATCTCTACCTAAGCTAATGACGGGTGTAGCACTGGGTATTTTCGGTCGTTTTGTATGCCATGTTATTTCAGGTGTAACAATCTGGTCTTCGTACGCTCCAGAAGGTACGAGCCCACTGGCATATGCTGTAGGTTACAATGGTACTTACCTAGGTGTTGAAGCAGTGATTGCTATGGTTGTATTTGCTGGACTTTACAAGCCACTTAAATCGTACCTTGTAAGACAAGCATAATTATTTAAACGTGAGTACATAGCTTTTATATACCATGGTATGTTTGACACAAGCAAGGTGATAGCTAGTCTCTCGAATATGTATATGTACAAAAATAAGGCGATTATCTGTTAAAAGATAATCGCCATTTTTATGTCTATATTTATGCTTTTGATTGTAAAAAAGAAAGTTACAAAGTTAAGATTCTTTGGGAACAAACTCAACACGCTCTACCCGGTTACGTCCATTTTTTTTAGCAACATATAAAGCTTGGTCCGCATGGTCAATGAGTGAACGAATGTCATCGTTTGCATTGTTTGCATCCATTTCTAATACACCAACACTGAATGTAACCTCAACGTGGTCTTTAGTCCAAGAGCCTTTATGCATGGCATTCTGGAGTCTATACATGGCTTCAACACCGTTCTCTAGATCCGTTTCGGGCATAATAATAAGAAATTCTTCCCCGCCATACCTAGCAATGACATCAACCACACGCATTTCTTTCATACACAACTCAGCAAAGGTTTTTAACACCTTGTCACCATACACATGGCCAAATTGGTCATTGATATTTTTAAAGTGGTCCAGGTCAATTAGGGCTATACTTGCTTTTGAATGATAGCGAATGACACGGGCTTTTTCCAGTTCAAGTTTTTCCAGGACTGAACGAACATTATGTAGACCTGTTAAAGTATCTGTATAAGATAACTTATAGAGGAGCTTATTCTTGTCCTTGAGTTCCAGTTCAAAGTCGTTTGCAATGAGAAGTATTGTTACTACAATCCTGAAAAATAACAAAATAATTGTCCAGAACTGAATAAATGCATATTGTTGATCCTGTATGATCCACATATTATTCTTTGCACTTAATACATTGTATATGCGTACCGTTAAGACGGGCAAATAAAGGGCATGAGCAAAGGCCATAATTGAAGTTAAAATTCTAGGTTTATTTAAGGCTTCGATTAAGTAATAATAGACAATATTAATCATGATAATAATTGTCTCAGCCGCTAAAAATACAACGCGGCTAGGCATACTCGGGACTACATAAGTAAAGTAAAGAAAACCTAAAACGTTCATGATTGTCATAACAACACAAAGTCGAACACTCAAAGACTTGTTAATAATTTTGAGTAATCCGTTGCCTACAATAAGATTGCCAACAAGTAAACCTGTATTGGCGAATACGATAGAAAACAAGGGGTCTATATGCCCTTGATTTGCTAAAAGAACAAAACCAAATAGACTAATAGAATATCCCAGTGCTAGGGGTTTCATATAGTCTTTGTCATATACAAAAAGCATAAGTATTGTAATGGATGTCACCGAAAAATGTAACATCATAAATATTAAGTTTAGGGTCCATGTATCGAGCGATTGAATGACTTGCATAGTACCTCCTACACCTATACAAATTGTAACATGAGAGGAGGGGGAATCGGTAATATTTTACTGATTTATTTAGATTGTAGGACAATTACAGGAATTTCAGGACGGTTAAATACACGAACCGGGAAAATACTGTTACCAAGACCTCGACTAACGATCATTGTAGATGTGTCTTCAGTGTATATGCCCCCGTCAAACTCAGGTAAAATACCTTGGTCTGGTGCAATAAGTCCACCTAAAAAAGGGAGTCTGATTTGGCCACCATGGCTATGGCCTGCTAGGGATAAGTCTATAGAGGCCGACCTGTACACAGGAAACTGCTCTGGTCTGTGACTTATTAAAATCTGATATGGTTCCGTTGTAAGTGAGGAGAAAATAGTCCCTTTGGATAAGGTCGTAGTTTGATCCACTTTTGAAATAAATGTAAGTTTACCTTCAGCGCTATTTGTACGTGTTAGATGTTGGAGTGTCTGTTCGTAGGCCGATTGAGATGGAAAATCTGCTCGATCAGCCAGACCGATTAATGTAAAAGAAACTCCTTTATCTGTGATTTGAACCGACTTATTGTCTAAAACCATAATGCCTATGTCATTAAGTTCCGATTTTAATGAGTTGGCAGAACCATGCCATATTTCATGATTTCCTGTAACAAAGGCTGTGGGTGCAATGTTTTTACATCCCTTCATTAAATCAATAGCTGGTTGTTTTGCATAATGTCTACGGTCAATTAAATCACCTGTAAAGACGATCAGATCTGGTTTTTCTTGTTCAATTAATTTAAGCAAATTCTTTTGATTATTACCGTAGACCTTAGATTGTAGGTCTGCTAAATGAACAATTTTATAACCATTCAGTGCTTCTGGCCATTTACCTGTAACAAGGGTGTAGGGTGTAATTTGAATAGCGTTATTGCTAAAGTATGTAAATGCTATGATTAATAATAAACCGGTCATTAGTTTTTTCATATCGGTCACCTCTAGACCAGTATAAGTAATATATGTGAACACCAAGTGACTTACAAATATCAAATTGGTGTCACTTTAAAAATGTCTTATTTCTATATACTTTTAAGTTACAATAGTGAATCTTAAACGGAGTGTTAAAGATTTAAAATGACCTAAGAACTAAGTACATTGGTGAGAATATATCTTAAAACCAGAGTTAATAATATTTAGGTAGAGATATAAGGCTTAATAGAAATTAGAAGATATAAAATGATATAAAACGTAATAAAATGATATAAAACGAAATAAAACGAAATAAAACCCCCACCTATTTATAAGTACAGGTCTAATAAATAGGTGGGGGAAGTGTGTTAATGAAGAATTTTTAATTAAGCAGATGGTTTGAATACTGCTGCTTCAACGTGGTTTCTACCATTTTTCTTAGCCACATATAAAGCTTCATCTGCATTGTCGATTAGGTTACCAATATCTGTATCACAGTTTTCCTTATTAATTTCTATAACACCTACACAAATAGTCTGTCTAAATCCTTCTTTATCCCACTTATAATCACTAACAGCTTTTCTTAAGCGGTCAGCAATCAACATGCCTTGGTATAAGTCGGTTTCTGGTAGGACAAGTAAAAACTCCTCTCCACCATAACGGGCTACTGTATCAAAACTCCTAAGCTGGTCAATTCCAACTTGTGCAAATGTTTTAAGAACGTGGTCACCATAAAGGTGTCCGTAGGTATCATTGACATTTTTGAAGTGATCCAGGTCAATAATTGCAAGACAACATTTAGAGTCATATCTTGAAATACGTTCTTTTTCAGCAGAAATAATACGCATAACAGAACGTTTATTGTGGACACCTGTTAAAGGGTCTGTAAATGTTAGCTGCTGTAATTGATTCATATGTTTTTTCATCATTCTTTTAAAATCCTTGAGGATATGGGTTGTTAAAAGAAGAGAAAATAAGGTTATGTATAACAGACTGACCGTAGCGTAGAGTTTAAGGGTAGGGTCAGCATCATTTAAATTAATCGATATCATTTGTAGTGCCGTGTAGGCTCTATAAATTAATGAACTTACAAATAATACGTTTAGCAGTATCAAATATGGCATTAAAGTGCCTTTGATTTTATTTTTTGCCTTTATCAAATACCATACTGTTATCCCGTGAATCAGGCAAAGTCCTATGCTAGATGCCACTATAAAATATGGAATGGATGGTATTAAAGTTAAAAACAAAAGTACGGCAATCATTTCAAGTACAATGCTGAGCGCAAAATACTGAGCTTTAAAATAAATCTGCAAGTCTTTGAGTAGACCATACCCGATAAGACCATAGCCCGAGGACAATAAGAGGGTAGACAGGCCCAGACGAAAGAGTGGCTTTATTTCAGTGCCCATGCTAAGAAATAAAAAACCAATGCCACAAATAGATAGACCAGCTGAAGTCCATTGTAAGGCCCTTCTTTTAAAAAGATTACTTGTCGTAAATATGATACATGATGAAAAAATGAGTATAACGATTAGTGCGAATTCGAGTGTAAATGTGTCCAGTGGACGAAATAATCCCATAACAAAACCTCCCACACGTTTATAGTACCACGTTATGGGAGGTGTTTACCATAGGACCTTATTTGTATTGTAATAGGAAAAGGTTGTGATAAATGCCTTCATGGGCAAGTAACTCGTCGTGGTTTCCTGTTTCTCTTATCTCACCCTTATGAAGAACAATGATTTTGTCTGCATTTTGTATGGTGGATAAACGGTGTGCAACCACAATGGTAGTTCTGTTTTGTACAATACGTGTTATGGCATCTTGAATAAGTTGTTCTGTTTCAGTGTCTATGTTGGCTGTGGCCTCATCTAGAATTAGAACATCTGGGTTAAATGCCAGGGCTCTCGCGAAAGAGAGGAGCTGTCTTTGACCAGCTGAAAGAGTAGAGCCACGTTCTTGAACCGGTTCGTTATAACCACCAGGCAATTTTTTAATAAAAGGATCGGCATTTACATGTCTCGCTACCGATTCTAAAGACTCCATAGGCATGTCCCTTTGATTTAGACGAATGTTTCCCTTAATATCACCTGCAAAGAGGAAGACATCTTGAAGCACCATACCGATTTTACCTCTTAAGTCATCGGTTTTCAGGGTTTTAATATCATGTCCATCAATGAGGATTTGACCTTTTTGTATGTCGTAATATCTATTTAAAAGAGAAATAATCGTTGTTTTTCCTGAACCAGTGGCTCCAACAAAAGCAACGGTATCCCCTTGGTTTACTTTAAAGCTAACATCTTTTAAAACCCAGTTGTCAGATTCGTAAGCAAACCAAACATTTTTAAACTCAATTTCACCTTTAAAGTCATCTAAAGTTTGAGGACTGTCCACTTCACGGATGACATCGTCGGTGTCAAAGAGTAGGAATATACGTTCCGCAGATGCCATGGCACTTTGGAGGATATTGAACTTTTCACTTAAATCAAAAATTGGTCGATAAAACTGTTCCGTGTAATTAATAAAAGCAAATAGGACACCTAACTCAAGCGCACCTTGTATGGCACGTCCACCTCCATACCAAATGAGAATAGCAAGGGTAAGGGAGTAAATAACGTTCATTGCAGGTCTAAAAATAGCGAATACCCTGATTTCCTGTAAAGAAGCCATGAGGTGGTCTTCATTCACTACCCGAAAATCTTCTTTAATGGCTCTTTGTTGGTCAAATATTTGAATGATCTTCATGCCAGATATGTTTTCAGCAAGGGATGCATTAATTTTTGCAACTTTAACCTTAACAGACCTATGGGCTTCACGTGCTTTAGCTCTAAAACGCCATGCAGCAAGTCCGATGAGCGGGAAGGTGATTAAACTAACTAAAGCCAGTTTGGCATTTAAGGCAAACATAACAACAATGGTCCCGATTAGTAAGAGGAAGTCTTTAAAAGCATTGATTAAAACATTGGTATACATTTCACTGATGTTTTTCATGTCATTGGTGACACGGGTGACCAATCTACCTACAGGATTCTTGTCAAAGAAGGCTAAACTTTGGTGCATTAAGTGTTTGAATAAAGCTTGACGCATGTGGTAAATTTGCCTTTGCGCTGCGTAGTTTAGAAGAAGTGCTTGTAAGTAGTTGAGTAAAAACCCAGAAACCAGAACAATAACAAAAGTAACAATGACTTTCATAATGCCGTCAATATCTTGGGCACGAAAGGCTTGGTATTCTGTTTCTGACAAGTATTCTACAGGGACCAAAGTATCGTTTACTGACAAATAGAAGTTATCCATTTGGTCATATCCCAGTTCTGCATCTTCAGGCAGGTGTTTGTGAATGATGAACTGCCTGTCATTATAAAAGAAAAGTTGAGATTTAGTCATGGGATCCATAGTAAGAGCCCATGAGACATTTTGTTTTGCTAAGTACTGAATCTTATCGTCGATACTCACAAATGACATAGGGGAGGGTTGAGGGATTAAGACGTCGTCAATATAGTCTTCAAGCTCATCTACCCTGATGTAATACCAATCTCCATATTTTACAGAATGTAAAGTAGGAAGGGACTTTGAAGTATCGTCAAGGGTCATAACCATAGGTTTTTGCCACGCGTTAATGTAGTCATCAATGACAACTTTAATCAGGTAGGGTCTAACTAAATCGACAGCTGTTATAAAGAATAGAAGTACAATACAAAGTATGAAAATGGGCATGTAAGGTTTTGTGAATTTGAAGAGTCGCTTAAACAGGACTAAGTCAAAGGACTTCTCAATGGTTTGTTCTTCGTGAAAATCATGATTCATTGTCAGTCCACCTCCTAAGCTTCTTCTAATATACGCTCTTCGAGCATCTGTTTTTTATACATATCTGCATAAATGCCATCGTCTTTTAATAACATGTCGTGTGTTCCTGACTCAACAAGTTTGCCTTCATCAATAACAATAATATGGTCTGCATGACGCACAGTTGAGATTCTATGGGCAATAATAATAGTGGTTTTTTCTGAGGTTTGTTCTTTTAGACCTTCTAGGAGCAAGTCTTCTGTTTTTGTATCAACTGCCGATAAAGCATCATCAAATACAAGAATGGGTGGATTTTTAATAAGGGCTCTTGCAATGGATAATCTTTGTTTTTGACCACCAGACAAGTTAACTCCACGTTCACCCAACATGGTTTCATACCCATCTGAAAATCCTTCAACTTCTTTATGAAGTTGGGCAAGTTTTGCAAAGTCAATAACCTTTTCACGTGAAGCTTCTACACCTGAAAATAAGATGTTGTGGTGGACACTTTTTGAAAATAAGAAGTTATCTTGTGGGACAAAACCAATAAGTTGCCGGACTTGGGCCACAGGATAATCATGGATGGACTGTCCACCAATGTTTATTTCACCGTCAAACCCGTCAAAAAGTCTAAGGAGCAGATTGGTAATCGTTGTTTTGCCAGCACCTGTTCGACCAACAATGGCAAGGGTTTTTCCGCTTTCTATTTCAAAGGACACCTGGTCAAGTGCAGGGAAGTTTGCACCTGGATAGGTATAAGTTACATTTTTAAACGTGATGCCGTGATGAGGAACAGGAATGCTGAGTCTTTCATCAAGTTCGGGATTTAAATGAATTTTGTCCTCTTCATAAGCAGGATCTTCATCTAAAATTTCACTAATGCGACCCAAGGAAACGAACCCACGTTGCATCATATTCACAAGCCAACCAATTGCAAGCATTGGCCAAGTCAGTTTGCCAAGGTAAGTTATGAAAGATACAAATTCACCTAAAGTCAGTGTACCGTTTATAACCAGTTGACCGCCGTAACTTAAAGCAACGATTAAACTTACAGCTGAGATGAGAGATACAAATGGGAACATGACACTCCAAACGCGAACGAGGGACATGTTGGCTTTATAATTGTCTTCATTAAATAGACGAAAACTTTCCAGTTCACTTTCTTCTTGGACAAAGGATTTAACGATTCGAATACCCGCAAAGGTTTCTTGGGTTTTGTCTGTGAGTTTACCAAAGGCTTCTTGAACATGTTTGAATCGTTTTCTAATTCGAAAGCCTAAAAGCGTAACCGCAATAGCAATAATTGGCATGGGTAGTACTGCGAGCAAAGTTAGTTTTAAGTCTAGGTTGGTGATCATAATTATCAAAGTCATGACAGTTAAGAAGATTGCATCTGTGACCATAACAATACCAATGCCAAAGGCCATACGTACAGAGTTAATGTCGTTGGTTGCCAGTGCCATGAGGTCACCTGTTTTGTGTGTATTAAAGAAAGAAGTCGGTAAGGTTTCAAGATGCACAAATAAACGTTCCCTTAACCATGCTTCAAGTTTTCGACTGGAACCAATAATTAACATACGCCATGAAAATCGGCCAATGGCTACAAAACAGGCGATGGCTAAGATGATAAACATATACATATATAAAACGTTAAATGTTGCACGACCCATGAGGAGGTCATCCGTTAAGTATCCAATAATTCTTGGCGTAATGAGTTGTAGACCGTCAATCACAATAAGGATGAGAATACCCAGTGCGTATTTCCATTTATGTTCTTTCAAAAAGGGGAGTAAATGTCGAATGCTTTTCATGATCTATGTATGATGAAGATGTTCACCATATCTCCTTTCCGTATGTAGGGTGGAACTGTATAAAATCACGAACAATCCACTAAAATGGACTTCGATTTAGAAAATTATTCAAGAATTGAGAGTATTCTATAATTATACCCTAATTTATTTAGGGTGGCTCACAATTTCGCAAGGATTATCCGACTTGTAATATTTAACATGGCTAAAGCTTGTACCTGTTGCAATTTCAAACTAGATGGATAAATATTTTGTAATAGGTCAAAAAAACGAACAATTCTGGTTGACACACCAAATAAGATTTGTTATTGTGTTTAAAACCAAAAAGATCGCTGAAGAAATCACTCGTATAATCTCGGTAATATGGACTGAGAGTTTCTACTGGATGACCGTTAATCATCCTCTCTATGGGTCGGAACTTAAGCGTGCTGTTTTTAATGGAAGAAATTCCTATAAGTCTGCATGCTCCATTTCCCCTATAGATATTCTGTTTAGTGCCTTTGACCACATCAAAGTGCATAACAGGACGAGGGAATGGAGTGCAGACTTTTTTGATTTTTTGAATGTTCTTGAAAGAGACCCGTGCACAGGCTCTTTTAATATAGAACACCCCTGAGCTCAGACGTATCGATCGAACTTTGAGGTGAGAGACCAAAGTTCAAAAGTTGTAATTTATATATAGTGAGAACCTACGCATTTGAGGAGGATATCGATATGGAAGGCAAAATTATCAAAGAGGGACTGACGTATGATGACGTACTTCTGGTGCCACAAAAATCTGAAGTTCTACCAAACGAAGTAAGTCTTAAAACAAAATTAACTAAAACCATTGAACTGAACATTCCAATTATCAGTGCTGGTATGGATACAGTAACAGAATCTCAACTTGCTATTGCGATGGCACGTGAGGGTGGCATTGGTATTATTCATAAAAATATGTCTATTGAAAAGCAAGCTCTTGAAGTAGACCGCGTTAAAAGATGTGAACATGGAGTTATTGTTAACCCATTCTTCTTACATCCTGACAATAAAGTTGCTGAAGCCCTTGAAATTATGCAGCGTTATAGAATTTCTGGTGTTCCAGTAGTAGATACTGAAAATACACTGGTAGGTATCATTACAAACCGTGACATTCGTTTTGAAGGGGATCCGCAAAAGTTCATCCACGAAGTGATGACAAGTGAAGATCTTGTAACAGGTCACGAAGGTATTTCACTTTCTGATGCAGAGAAAGTATTAAAGACGAGAAAAATTGAGAAACTTCCACTGGTTGATGAAAACAACAAGTTAAAGGGTCTTATTACTATAAAAGATATTGAGAAAGTTATTATTTATCCTAATAGAGCGACAGACTCACAAGGTCGTCTTCTAGCAGGTGCAGCAGTGGGTATTGGTTCTGACATGATGGAGCGTGTTACAGCGCTTTATAAAGCGGGTGTAGATGTTATTGCACTAGACTCAGCTCATGGTCATAGCCAAAACATCATTAATGCTGTTAAAACGATTAAAGCAGAGTATCCAGACCTACAGTTGATTGCTGGTAATGTAGCAACACCTCAAGCGACTGAAGATCTAATTGCTGCTGGTGCTGATTGTGTTAAGGTTGGTATCGGTCCTGGCTCTATCTGTACAACACGAATTGTTGCAGGTGTGGGTGTTCCTCAGCTTACAGCAGTTATGGACTGTGCTCAAGTAGGTGCAAAACATGGTGTTCCAGTTATCGCTGATGGCGGTATTAAATATTCAGGTGATCTGCCTAAGGCTGTTGCAGCTGGTGCAGATACAGTTATGTTAGGTTCGTTATTTGCTGGTACTGAAGAAAGTCCTGGCGAACTGGTAATGTACCAAGGCAGAAGTTTCAAGGTATACCGCGGTATGGGTTCTGAAGGCGCTATGTCAGCAGGCTCTGGTGACCGTTACTTCCAAAACGACACAAAGAAATTTGTTCCAGAAGGTGTTGAAGGTCGTGTACCTTACAGGGGCAAAATTAAAGATATGATTTATCAGCTCATTGGTGGTCTAAAGTCAGGTATGGGTTACTGTGGTACACCTGATATAGCTTCACTAAAAGCAAACGGAAAGTTTATGAAGATTACAGGCGCAGGTCTGAAAGAATCTCATCCACATGACGTTCAGATCACAAAAGAGCCACCTAACTACTCTATCCAGAATAGATAGGTCGTCATAACTAAGTAAAGTTCGCGTCTTCATGACCGAGAGTGCCCTGCTCAACCTCCCCGTTAGAGCAGACTGGGGCATGATGACACGATTTAACCTTTGATACTTTGGTATCATAGGTAACTTAAATAAGTATGGCTAAATAAATGTCTCGTCCAAGACTCGTCCAAAATTTATTTAGCCATATTCTTATGTTTAGAGGGTTGTTTGAGTAAACTCATGAATAAAACATAAGACAAACTAGAGGTAAAACATGAGTGATAATATGCTGTAATGCAGTTCGGTCATGTGTTTAATAAGAAGTAAAGATAAAATCAATATGAGTTATATATATAATGAGTAAACCGAAAACAAGATGTGTGAACATATGGAGGCGAACATGCAAGGTAGAGAAATAGTACTGATTGTTGACTTTGGTGGTCAATACAACCAACTTATTGCCCGTCGTACGCGTGAAGCTGGTGTTTATAGTGAAGTTGTTTCATGGAAGAACGCACTACCAAGAGCAAAAGAACTGATGCCTAAGGGTATTATCTTCACAGGTGGCCCAAACTCAGTTTACGCTGAAGGTGCACCTATGCTGGACAAGGAAATCTTTGAACTGGGTGTTCCAGTCCTAGGTATTTGTTACGGCATGCAGCTTATGAGCCAGGTACTTGGTGGTAAAGTTGACCGTGCGACTGAAAGAGAATATGGCAAGATCCATCTTAATGTGAAGAAGGACGATACTCTATTTAAAGAAATTGAATCTTCACAGTGCTGGATGAGCCACAACGATTACGTTGCAGTTGCTCCAGAAGGATTTGAAGTTATTGCAGATACAGACTCTTGTCCAGTAGCTGCTATTGAAAATAAAGAAAAGAACTTATACGGCGTTCAGTTCCATGCTGAAGTTGAACATACACCATTTGGTCGTCAAATGATTGCAAACTTCCTATACGAAGTTTGTGGATGTAAAGGTGATTGGGACATGGGCGATTTTGCTAAACGTGAAATCGAACTGATCCGTGAAAAAGTAGGAGACAAGAAAGTTTTATGTGCCCTAAGTGGTGGTGTAGATTCTTCTGTTGCTGCTGTTATGGTACATAAGGCAATCGGTGACCAGCTGACTTGTATCTTTGTTGACCACGGCCTTCTAAGAAAAGATGAAGGGGACCAAGTAGAACACGTATTTAGAAATGAATTTAACATGAACTTCATCCGTGTAAACTGCCAAGACCGTTTTATGGAACGTCTAGCAGGTGTTTCTGATCCAGAAACAAAGCGTAAGATCATCGGTGAAGAATTCATTCGTGTATTTGAAGCAGAAGCTAACAAACTTGAAGACATTGATTACCTAGTTCAAGGTACAGTTTACCCAGATGTTATTGAATCCGGTACTGACACTGCAGAAGTTATTAAGTCTCACCACAACGTTGGTGGTCTTCCAGAAGACATGCAGTTTAGCTTAATTGAACCCCTACGTGACTTATTTAAAGATGAAGTACGTAAGGTAGGTCTAGAAGTTGGCCTTGCAGAAAAAATCGTTTGGAGACAACCTTTCCCAGGACCAGGTCTAGCAATTCGTATTCTAGGTGAAATTACTGAAGAAGCACTCCACCTAGTAAGAGAGTCAGACCACATCCTAAGAGAAGAAATCCGTCTAGCTGGACTAGAGCGAGAAGTATGGCAGTACTTCACAGTTCTACCGAACATCAAGTCTGTTGGTGTTATGGGCGATGAAAGAACATACTCGCACACAATCGGTATTCGTGCTGTAACATCAGTTGATGGCATGACTTCAGACTGGGCGAGACTACCATATGAAGTGCTTGATAAGATTTCGTCTAGAATTGTTAATGAAGTAGACAATGTAAACCGAATTGTTTACGATGTAACTTCTAAGCCGCCGAGCACTATTGAGTGGGAGTAGCACGCGAAAGACAAAGGAACTGCAAGAATAAATAGAAAAAAACGTAGATTTGAGCTCGCTCACATCTACGTTTTTTTCTATTTATTCTTATTGGCCACGTCTCGTGGCCAAGGGCAATCGGAGATTGCACGGTAGTTCCGAGTACTAATCACAGAGTGAGTCAGAAATGAAAAAGAGCCAAGATTTGAGTTTACTCACATCTTGGCTCTTTTTCATTTATATCCATTGTCCGCGTCTCGTGGCCAAGGGCAATCGGAGATTGCACGGCAGTTCCGAGTACTAATCGAAGATTACTCGGCAGTTCCGTTTACCGATCACAGACAAAGTATGAAACGAAAGAACGTAGATTTGATTTCACTCATCCCTTGCCTTTTTATGAACTTAGAATTGAATACAAGTTCTAAAAGTTTATCATCAAAAAATCAAATAATTTATTTATTCTGTTCATTTTGTATGATACTTTACAGAATCAATTAAAAATATAGTCTAAGATATAGACAAGAACTTGATAATTCACCTTTAGGACAATGTCATATCAACCTATAAGTAAAAATAAAAAAGGAGACTATTATGTATATTTTAACAAAAGAAGATAAGGATATTTTAGTGAACTACAGAGCGTTTTTACAAAGTGAGGTTGCAGCTTCCCAAAATGAACAAGTAAAAATGATCTTGTCAAAGAGTGTTGAATTACTAAGTGGTGAAATTACTACAGAAACACTAGAAAACTATTTGGCAGTTCAAGTGAAAAATGGTCCAAATAAACTAATGGAACTGAGTGAAGAGGCTAAAAGTAAAGTCAATGAAATTAGAGTAGCTGCAGCTAATTATGGTGTAATGGATGTCGTAAAAAGATATAAACAAGGTTAATAGTAGAGTGATGTTCAATGGTTAAAAAAGCTTAAGTCAGATTAGACTTAAGCTTTTTTTATGTAGAAACTACACGTGTATGGTTCATAGATTTGTAATGCTTGAGAAGCATCAAAGAAAATATTGGAGTATAAAAACGCTCCAAAGTCATCTGTTTAAACTGAAGTATTTCATGATATATAAAGAAAAATAGCAATATGAGGAATGTGAGTTGGAGGAGATGTATGTTGCAGGATATTAGAGATAAACAGTTAGACTTTTTACTTGAAAATTGTGATACAACCATAGAGCATCTACTATTGAGCCATTCAAGTCATTTGACTAAAAGCATGAGCAAGGGAAACTTGAGTGACCTACTGAGTTTACCATCAGTACGTTACTGGATGGAATCTATTCCAAATCAAATAAACACTCAAACGGTACTGGGGAGCAGTGATGGATGTTTTGAAAATGCTTTTGGCAAACTTCTTTCTTATGGATTAACAGCGAATGAAATTGTTAATGAAGACTTATATAAACAATGTTTAGCTTTTATAAGTAACCATGAGAATAAGTCTATCTATGACCCTATAGCTAGACAGGTTGTAACAAGTTACCTGCTCGCATCTGGTTATGTAAATCATATTTTAATAGATAAGGCACAAGTTAGAGTGGAAAATCTATATCAAGCTGTGACAAAAATGATTCCTGACTATAATATTTATGCTGACACAAAGACTTTAAAAATACCCAAACAATATAAATCTAAGAAACTAATCCACCCTCAACTTTATGAAGGTAATGAACTGGTTTTACCACTTATCTATGATGTATATATGTTTGGAGTCTTATATAATATTACGTCAATTGAAGTAAAAGAAAAAATTGTAACTATACTAGATTACATCGTTAATGATAAATATCAGGATCTCGATTATGGGTATGGAATAATCAGAACACCAGATAATAAGTTCCACTCCATTGGTTGGAGTGCCCATCTTCCTTTATACAACAAGGCACAATCAGAAAACTACTTTAAAAAAGGGTTGATTCACCGAATGGGCTTGTTTTCAAAGTTCAATCACCATGGTATACAAACTTGGCTCCAAAATATACTAGAGGCCTTTGAACCCTATAAATTAGATGGATTCAAATACTGTTTACCAAGCGAACTCCTACCTGAAATAAAGAACTCTTATTTCATGCATGGAAGGCACACTGGACTGAATGAAAATAGAAGAAAGAAAAGCGGGAAAGTGATTGAGTCTACTTATTATATTTATACAGCAACGAGATATTTTAGATGAAATCTAATGTTGAGTTGTATAATGATAGATATAGAAGAATTAGATGGGTAGATTAATAGAACGTATATCATAGCGAACAAAAAATGAAAAGATAGGTGTTTATATGAGACTAGAAGTGAACATGGTTGTTAGCGATGCAAAAGCAGCAGGCAAATACTATGAGAAATTACTAAAAGCAGAGATCCTGTCTGAGACAGACTACGACCTAGGAATGAATGAGGTAATGATTAAACTCGGAGGTTTTGAAGTAAGGGTGATGGATCAAAATGAAAAATTTGGCATGTTTGCTCCGACAAAAGCCGGTGGTGGCTCTATGTGGCTAAACATCTGGGTTGAAGACATTGAAGCTTATTTTGAGCATGTAGTGAATCAAGGTGTAAATGTAATGTCCCCTGTTCAGGAGTTTCCAGGCCCAGCTAAAAATGCAGTGTTCTCAGATAAGTTTAATCATGTTTGGGTTATTAATCAGTCGTACTAGAATGTGAATGGCTAAGAAACTACAGAGATAAATAAAAAGAAGTACGAATGAAAGGTTGCTTTCATTTGTACTTCTTTTCGTTTTTCTATTGATCGTTCCTTGTAGTATAAAAGAATTAAAGATTCTTACCCAGAGTCAATTTAAAATCCTATTGTTTTATTTCAACCAACTGAATCTTATATCCATTGGGATCGTGTATAAATATAAACTTTACAAAATCATTAGGCTGAATAGGACCAGCGACTATAGGGACATTATTCTTTTCTAAAATGTCCATACATACTTCCAACGAGTCAACTGAAAAGCCTGTTGAAACATGTCCGCTGAAGTTAATATTAGATCTTGACTTATCATAAACCAGTTCAAAGTTGGTTTCACCAGCGCCTAAATGTGCAATAACATGGTCTTTATCAATTACCATTTGTGATTTAACTGGAAGACTTAAAACATTGGTATAGAACTCAAGTGAGGCATTCATATCATTCACATAAATCGTGGTCCATAAATTCTTCATCATTTCCTCCTGATGTAATCAGTGTGTATTTAATTTGTTTAGTCTAAGTCTTTATTAGGGTTATTAATGTTAAAAGACATTTTTTTAAGAATACGCATGGTTTCTTCATTTTCAGACCTATCCATATCATGTGTTAGGCGCATTACCCATTCATCCAACATATCCATAACTTTTTCCTTCAATTGGTTTCCTTTTTCAGTCAGCGTAATTTGGTAAGCGCGTTTGTCATTCTCGTCTTTAACTCTATAAATGTACCCTAGTTGCACCAATCGTTTTATAGCTTTTGTTGTAGCGGATTTGCTAATGTATAGTTTTGAAGATAGTTCCTCTTGGTTGAGCGGCGTAGTCATATTTAACTGCACAATAAAAATATATTCTGAGGTTTTAATATCAAAATCAGTGAGCTGTTTACTCATGTAAGAATTAAATTGCCTATTCAATGCCGCTATCCAAAAGCCAATGTTTTCATTAGTATGATGCATAGTGCCTCCTCATATTAGTTTACATATGAACTATACTTAAATAATATTTCAAAATAGTTCACATGTCAACTAATAATCAAAAAAGTATTAGTCTTAACACAATCATAAAAATACAGATAATAAAAAAACTGCGGACTTCATCTAGAAGTCCACAGTGTAAATTATGCTTTCTTAAAACCCATTAAAACGTAGGCGGCGTCATAGCCCAAATAGATACACATTCCCCTTCACCAATATTCTCAAAACGGTGAGGGATAGAAGAATCAAATGATATACTATCACCCTCATCAAGGGTATAGGTACTTTCTTTTATGTGTATTTTCATTTTACCTTTTAAGACGTAACCACATTCTTCACCCTCATGGGCGATGAGGTCGTTATAGGCCGTATCATCTTCTTGAATGGTAATCATGAGAAATTCTATGTCTCTGTTTAAATCAGGTACCAACATTTCATAAAGTCGGTTGGAATCCCCAATAGATAGTTTTTTTCTATTGCCTTTTCGAACCACAGGATTAACCAGTTCTTCATCTTTTTCATCAAAAAAATAACCAACATTAACATTAAGGGCCGTGGAAATTTTCCACATAACTACAATGGTTGGTACAACTTTATCATTTTCAATTTGACTGATCATGCTTGCGCTGATCCCTGCTTGGGATGCCAACTCTGCGATGGTTAGTTTTTTTTCTTTTCTTAAGGACTTAATTTTTGAGCCAACAAGTATTTCCATATGTAAACTTATGATTTAAAATCATAATCTCCCTTCTATATGTTGAAGTTCGTCATAATATATACATAATTATAGCATATCCAAGGATTCGGATTAAGAGATGTGTACCTGATTTTGGCTGAAAAATTCAATATATCGAATTTCATATACTGAACATTATATAAATATATTGAATATACTGAATTTGTTTGATATACTAAACTCGAATTCGATATACTAAACTTAACTAAGGGGGCTTTAAAATGGGAAGTACATTAATAAGTGCAGATAACACGTGGGTGTTATGGGCGATTCTTACGGGATGGGCAGCATTTAGTATTTATTTAGAGCAAAAGTACGATTGGGCGGCAAAGGTATCTGGGGCAATCATAGCACTAGTGGGTGCAATGATTTTATCAAATTTGAGGATTATCCCTGTAGATGCGCCAGCTTATAACACAGTATGGGGCTATGTTGTTCCGCTTGCAATTCCACTATTATTATTCCAAACAAACATAAAAAAAATCTGGAAAGAGAGTGGTCGTGTACTTGTTATCTTTCTAATCAGTTCAATGGGGACTATGATTGGTGCATTTGTTGGGTATTTTGCCCTTCATAAACATATACCAGAACTGTCTAAGGTAGCAGCAATGATGGCAGGTTCATACATTGGTGGTGGTGTTAACTTTGCAGCAATGGCTGGTTCATTTGAAGTTCCTGGGGACTTGGTTTCGGCAGCAGTGGTTGCAGACAACTTACTCATGGCACTTTATTTCTTCGTATTAATCACCATTCCAGCAATGGCATTTTTCAGGTCAAAGTTTGCACATCCTCATATTGATAAAATTGAAGCTGGTAGTCATGCTGAGAATGAAACACTTGCAGCAAGCTACTGGGGTGCTAAGGATATTTCACTAAAGGACATTGCATTTGCAGTGGCAACAGGTGTCGTTATTGTTGCTTTGTCTTCAGAAATATCAAAATTTTTAGCGTCTGTTATTCCAACATCAAACGCTGTGCTTTCAGTGGTTAACAGCCTACTAGGCAACAAATACCTAATCATCACAACTTTAACAATGTTAGGTGCTACTTATTTACCGAATTACTTCAGTAATATCAAGGGATCACAAGAAATTGGTACATTCCTTATTTATATATTCTTTGTTGTCATTGGTGTACCAGCATCTATTGCACTGATTATTCAAAAATCACCACTTTTACTTGTTTATACAACTATAATGGTTGTTATAAATATGTTAGTGACTTTTGGATTTGGCAAACTGCTTAAGTTTGATCTTGAAGAATGTATTTTGGCTTCAAATGCAAACATTGGTGGGCCTACAACAGCTGCTGCGATGGCCATTTCAAAAGGCTGGACAGCCCTAATTGCACCAATTATGTTAGTAGGTACTCTGGGGTATATTATTGGTAATTACTTTGGGATACTGCTAGGAAGTATGTTAATGTAAGGAGTATTTTAATGATATTTGATGGACACAGTGACATTTTGACGGATCTGACAATCCGATATGATATGGGTGACTTAAATCCGTTTATAGATAGACATGCACAGGCACTAAAAAAAGGTGGTGTTGCTGGAGCCATATTTGTTATTTGGCCAGAACCACCCCATAATGTTGATCCATACAGCAGAACTTTAGATATCTTAAATACAGTAGAAAAAGAAGTGAATAAAGGCAGTTTTCAATTGGTGACAAACTTTGACCAGCTTCAAGCTAAATGGGGAAAAGAGTTTTGTGTGTTTTTAGGCGCAGAAGGACTCAGTTCAATAGAAAAAAATCCTCATTATCTGGATACCTTGTATAACAAGGGTTTAAGGCATGCCTCATTAACTTGGAATGAATCTAATGCTTTTGCGACAGGTGTCACAGGCGATCATGATAGAGGCTTAACCTCAATGGGAGAATCCATTGTAAAACGGATTGAAGATTTAGGGATTTTATTAGATGTATCTCATTTAAATGAAAAATCTTTTTGGGATCTTTCAAAACTTGTGAATAAACCACTTATTGCATCACACTCTAATTTAAGAAAATTGAGTGATCATCCAAGAAATTTAACCGATGACCAAGTTAGGTTTATTGGAGAGTCTAAGGGGCTAATTGGAATTAATGCTTATCATGAGTTCGTATCAAGAAGCAAAGAAAATCAGTCCATTGATGGATTGGTTAAACACATCGTAGAATCCTGTAATTTGATTGGAATAGATCATGTATCTTTGGGTTTTGATTTCTTCGGTTACTTAGAAGGCGAAACTGTGGATTCCTTTAGTAGTGATACACCTCATATTGCAAATTTTGAAGATGTATCTAAAGCGGGTAACTTGTTAGAAATACTAAAACAAGAATTTTCCCTTGGTGAAATCCGTAAAATATGTTACGAGAACTACTTTAGGGTAATCAAGTCTGTTATAGGTTAAGAAACAGAGCTCTCACTTTATTGTGGGAGCTTTTCTTTTTACACGAGTTCTTAATAACATGACGCTCCATAGATTACCTCTAAGCTATTTTGTATTGTACTGTATTTATTTTATTACACTTGATGTAAAACAAATTTGACAGTCTACTTATAAAATAATACAATACCACGAAGGTTGTGGAGGTTACTATGAAAATACGTAAAGAAATAACTTGTCCTTTAGAAATAACACATGACATTTTAAAAGGTAAATGGAAAACTGTGATTCTATATCAGTTAAAATACTTAGAACGTGCTTCATTGTCTGAGCTAGAAGACAGCATTAATGGTATTAGTCAAAAAATGTTACTCGAGCAATTAAGTGAGTTAAGAAAATTTGGTTTGGTAGATAAAAAGAAATACGACGGATACCCATTAAAGGTTGAATACTTTTTAACATCAAAAAGAGGACATAGGATAATCGAAGCCCTGGATATTATGCAAGAAGTAGGGTTAGAGTATATAGAAGAACGTGCATGTATTAAGGAGCAGGGGTAATAAAACCCTGCTCCTTTTACTTTGTATGTGTACAACTTAACATATGACGTGCAGTTATTTGCCAGAGTCTACCAGCCTGTCTTTAAAACTCTAAGACTTCACCATTCTCAGGAATGAGTAATTGATCACTAGATATACCAGAAGCATCTGCTAAAGACCTAAGTTGTACTCGCGTAACAGGACAGTGGTCAAGGGCTTCTAGATGAACAGCTACAATTTTAGCTTGTGGAGCCAACTGCGCTACTTCTACGGTTGCCTTATCATCCATGAGTAGAGTGGCTTTATTTCCTTCAGCATCAATAGGAAGTTGTGCCCCCCCAGAATGCGTAATGATAATGTCAGGGGAATGCTTTGTAATGGCTTGTTTGATTTCGTCAGTAAGAAGTGTATCCCCAGTCCATAAAAGGGTTGGGTGTCCTTCTTTCTCAAATACATATCCTGAACTTTCACCAATCATAGGAATTAGTTGGTCAATATCAACATGTTCGCCTATGACTCTTGTTACTTTAATACCATCGATATCAATAGACTGTTCAACCGGTGCAATTTTATTAAATCCAACGCGTTTCAGGCCGGGTACGTCAAATGGCTGTGCATAGAGCTGAATGCCTTTGTTAATAACTTCAATCGCAAGTGGATCAAAATGGTCAGAGGGTGGTGTTGGAAGGTCCTCTGCTGGAATATGTGTATGTGACAAAATGATGCCATCAATGTTTTCAGTTAAGCTTTCATATGCAAGGGGTAAAGCTGATGTTGGATTAACCAATTGATCAGGGCTTAAAAATCCTGGCAGACTTCCTTTTTCTGAAAACATTGGGTCTGTTAAGAAGGTTTTACCTGCATATTCGATCTTCATGGTTGCATTTCTAATAAGTTGAATCTTTGTTGTCATCTTGTTTTCCTCCATTTTTACTGTGCCACACCCTGTAATCAAGAGGGTTACTAAGAGCACAGTGTTTAATAATAGTTTTTTCATGTTCGTTTCCTTTGTTTAAGTAGATTTGTTTTGTGATCTAAATCAAAATTAACACCAGAAATTGATTGTGTAAATTACCCACTTTTTTGTGGGTATGACTATTTCATTTATAAATAGGGAGTATGTAAGGGATTCATAGGATGTGCAATATTACATTAGCAGGACTAATAACACGCATTAGTATCATTAATTATAATTATAAAAGACCCTATGTTAAACTGATATTGAAGACAAGTGACTTATTGTTTAAAGTCCTAGAAATGACACTATGATTTGGGTGCATGGAGGTGCAAGTATGAATCCGGTGATGAAGAAAATTGGAATTATCGGTGGCGGTCAGTTAGGGAAAATGATGATACTAGATGCAAAACGCCTAGGTTTTGAAATTGTAACTTTAGACCCTTCAGAAAAGTGTCCATCGCATAGTATTTCGGACAAACATATACAAGCATCTTTCCATGATGAAGAAGCTTATAAAGCCTTAGCGGAAGAAGTGGATGTTATAACATACGAGTTTGAACACATTCATGCTGATTTTTTAGAAGCTTTGGAGCAAGCGGGACACATTGTGTATCCAACCGCGAGCAGTTTGAAAATAATTCAAGATAAATATACTCAAAAGACATTACTTAAAGACTCAGGTATACCAATGCCTGACTTTGTAAAAATAGAAAATTTATCAGATTTAAAAGAGGCTGGACAAAACTATGGGTACCCCTTTATGTTAAAGGCTACAAAAGGGGGATATGATGGAAAAGGCAATGCTGTCATTAAATCTGAAGCAGACATACAGACACAATATGAAGCACTCGGTGCTGGGGTTATACCTTTAATGGCTGAACGCTTTTGTGATTTCGTCAAAGAAGTTTCTGTACTTGCATGTAGAGGTATTGACGGCAATATAGCGGTTTATCCAGTAGCTGAAAATATTCATAAAGAAAGTATATTAGATGAAACCATTGTACCGGCGATCTTAGAAGATACAAGTGCTCAAAAGGCGATGAAAATGGCCCACGATGTAATGGAGATATTTGAAGGTGTCGGCATGTTCTGTACAGAAATGTTTGTAGATGAAGTAGGGGATGTGTTTTTAAATGAAGTCGCTCCTAGACCACACAACTCTGGCCACTATACCATTGAAGCAACGCTTACTTCTCAATATGAACAACATATTCGTGCCATTTCTGGATTGCCACTTGGAGATGTAAGTCTAAGATGTCCTGTGGTTATGCGTAATGTTTTAGGGACTGGAGATGAAGGTCCTACTCAAATAAATGGCTTAGATTTGGTCTATGCAAATCCTAATGTTAAAGTGCATTTGTACGGGAAAGCCTGTTCTAAACCGGGAAGAAAGATGGGTCATATCACGGTGATCGGTTCAGACATAGACACGATTCGTAAACAAGCTCAGATGGCTATAGAAAAGATTCAAATTATAGGGAGAGTCTAATGATAGGAATAATAATGGGTAGTGACTCGGATCTACCAGTAATGAAAGACGCTGCACAGTTTTTAGATCAAATCGGGGTAGACTACGATCTCACAGTTGTTTCTGCACATAGAACACCTGACCGCTTGGTTGAGTACGCAAAAAAAGCCCGTGAACGAGGGCTTAAAGTTATAATTGCCGGTGCAGGAGGTGCTGCACATTTGCCGGGTATGGTAGCAGCTATGACGTCCGTGCCTGTTGTTGGCGTTCCTGTTAAGTCCAGCAATTTAAGTGGCGTGGATTCACTTTACTCTATTGTACAAATGCCACCAGGTATTCCTGTTGCAACAGTAGCTATTAATGGTGCTAAAAATGCAGGTATCTTAGCAGCTGAAATTATTGGAACATTTGATGATGTGGTTTATGAGAAAGTTGAAACCTATAAAAAAGATTTGGAATCAATGGTCCTAAAGAAAGCAGAGAAACTTGAAGAACTTAAGTATCACGCTTATCTTGAAAATATGGAAAAATAAATAGTTTACGAAAGAAACGCTTTAGGCTAAAATAGCTAAGGCGTTTCTTTTTTTACACAAGATTTGTTTGGTATATTATTCTGTGAGCTCTGGCATGTCATGGGTTTGTACAAAAATGCATGTGATATATTAAAATGGAGTATAATACTAATACGACAGTAAGATGAGTATTAAGTGATAGAACCACAAAGTGAGGTTGTTCATGAAGCATTTGAAGCTTAATGATTTAGATGACCGATTGTTTTTGGAAATCTTATTGATGACTGGATTTGCAGCATTATTGAATATTATGAGTAACATTTTACTTGGGTATGCCATGTCTCTAAATGTGAAATGGTTAGTTATGTTGCTTATTATAAGTTTGGCATCAAAAGACGCTTATCAACATAAAAGAATAAATATGTGGAAAAACATAACTTTTGGTGTGGTTATATACATATTAATCCCACTAGCCTATTTTGAAATTGGTAATATGAGTTTTATCCACCTGTCTTATGCCTTTTTGTTAACTGTTATTATTGGATTTTTAACTAAAGGATATACACGATGGATTCTAATCGTATCTCATATTTGGATTAACTTCGTCTTGTATATGTTGCAGACATTTTCTCCAGAGGTTTTTCCAGCAGTTTTTAGACAGACCATTAATGAAGAATATGCATTTATTGATATCGCGGTACAACTACTGGTTGTGTTAGTTATGTCGGGCTATTTGACAATGAGGTTTTCCAACGTGTGGCGACAAGCCCATAAAGAGTTAAATGAAAAGAATAAAAAGTTGGAATGGTTGGCGAACCACGACGAACTCACTGAGGTGCATAACAGAAGGTATTTATTAAACTATATAGAAAATAGGTCAAGTGACTCAGACTACAGATTAATAATTATTGATATTGATGATTTTAAAAACGTTAACGATCAGTTTGGACATTCCAAAGGGGATGAAGTTTTAAAACATCTTGCTAAAAAACTTAAAGGGGCTACTGGCGAAGATGGGATTGTTACCCGTTTCGGCGGGGATGAGTTTGTAATATTGATTGATACAGATGATCAAAGGCGAGCTGATTTATCTTCAACCTTAGCTTCAGAGATAAAAAACTTTGAAGTAGATGGAGTTGGAAGTATAACGGTGAGTGGCGGAAGTGTGCTTGTTCAACCCAATGAAGATTTTTCTTTGAAATTAGGTGAAGCAGATAAACTCCTTTACTGGGCTAAAAAACATGGAAAAAAACAGTTAAATATTGAATCGTAATTTTAAAGATACATCTTTGTAGGTGTATCTTTTTTATATTTTTAAATACATGATTGACAAAGAAAAGTACATAAGATAAAATCAATCTACAAAGATCAATCTTGCAAGATTGAATTGAACGAGTGAAGTTTTTCTAAACTACCAGGAGGTTTACATCATGGAGCAAATCATTAATTTCTTAAATGAATCAAAATCAGGAGCTTTATCAACAAGTATTAACAATGAGCCTTATGTGAGACCACAACACGTACACTACATTGAAAATAATACATTTTATTTCACAACAGCAAATGTTAAACGTGCATATAAACAACTTAAAGAAAATCCAGTGATAGAGTTTATGGTTACAAACGACAAGTTTGAAACAGTCCGCCTGCATGGTGCTATAAAGTTCACTGATTCACTTGAAATTAAACAGAAGGTTCTTGATCATGCCCCTCTCGTAAAAAAAGGGTATGAAACAGCAGATAATCCTGTCTTTGAAGTGTTTTATATGGAATCTGGACAAGCAACGTTTTCTGATTTTTCAGGTGAACCTCCAAAGGTGTTTGACTTCTAGTCGATTGATTTAAATGTCCTAAAAATGGAAAATTATATTTTCATGGTTAGAGACCTTGAATATCACTCAACTAAATCATATAGTTAAAGTAGGCAAAAGGACGATTCATAATTATGGATCGTTTTTTCTATTCAGTTAAAATGGGCATATGTTGCAGTGTGTAGCTTATTGCCTTGCATGATAATTGAGGCCAACCTGATTAGAAGAGGGTGACTGCATGGAAACGATTAGACTGGAAATACTGTCAAAAGAC
>Ga0070724_10000581_pt1 | contig 25062 bp, 25 predicted proteins | sample tdDd001_FD_67278 | JGI IMG/M metagenome (GOLD analysis project Ga0070724, IMG submission 67278) | Marine sediment microbial communities from the Atlantic coast under amendment with organic carbon and nitrate - tdDd00.1 | ecosystem: Environmental > Aquatic > Marine > Coastal > Sediment | place... | reverse complement strand
GGAGAATATGCATTGGAACTGCTTTAGGTGGTGATTGACATGAAGATGAATTTAAAAAAATACGGAAATCTTGTATTACTGATAACCTTACTTGCCGGAACGTTTTGGGTGATTTTCTCTAAACTCGATATGAAAAATTTTATGTCAACGCTAAAAAACAGCGACCCAAGATATCTACTTGCAGGTTTACTCTGCATGTTGGTATATTGGGGTATCGAAGCGGGCATTCTCGATATTCTCCTTAAAAAGGTTTATCCTAAAACCAAGTACTGGACAGCGTTTAAGATTACTTTGGTGGGGCAGTATTATAGCTTTCTAACCCCATTTGCAAGTGGTGGTCAACCAGCGCAGCTTTATGAAATGAAAAAAGATGAAATTCCACTGACAGGCGGGACGGCCGTTCTTGTGAGTAAATTTATATTGTTCCAAGTAACTGTGACCATTTACGCATTGGTCTTGACCTTATATAAACTGCCTGTGCTCATGAATGATCTTAAAGCTGCTTCTACATTTGTTTTTGTGGGACTGCTCATTAATACAATTGGATTAGGTATGATCGTTATGATTGCATTTAATTCAAGTAAAATGAAAACGGTTATTTCAAACTTTATTTTATGGTTAAGTAAAATTCATGTGGTTAAGAATCCAGAAAAACATATTCAAAAATTAGTCGAATTCATAGATGAGTATGATGTTTGCCTTAAAACATATAAGGATGACTGGTTGCTAACATTGGGATTATTTGCAGCCTCTGTTATACAAGTCACTGCATTTTTCTCGATCACATTTTTCGTGTATAAGGCACTTGGGCTAAGTGGTGCTTCTATTTATCACATAGTCACTTTGCAAGCGCTTCTTTATATGGCCATCGCATTCATCCCATCACCGGGAACTGTGGGCGCAGCTGAGGCTGGTTTTGCACTGCTTCTTGGATCGGTTTTCTCAGCCAATCTTATAGCCGTGGCTCTTCTTCTTTGGAGAGGTATCAGTTATTACTTTGGACTTGTAGTATGTGGCTTGTTCACTCTATATCTATACACGTTTGACAGAAATAGAAAGCTTGCTGGTCAAACTATGAAGGTCAGTGCATAGTAGCATTTTAATATCAATTTTAAATGAGCCTGAAATCAGAATTTTTGATTTCAGGCTTTTTTTAGATTTAAACTGAGATATAAAGTAAGTTCATTAGGAGTGATGGCAATTTTTCTAAAATTAATAAAAAGTAAATAGCGTGTCAAAAAATAGACGAAATTTATAATTATTTAGAGTAATGGCAACACTTTCTGTGTAAATAGGTGACGTGTGTCTAGTGGAGTTGTCAGAATACAAGTTCAATATATTAAATTCTTAGATTAGTATTGACTTCATATGTGGTCAGATTCTATAATAAATCGAGAAAAGTTTAGTAGAGATAAACAAGCGCGCATATAATCGTGAGGCGTGTAACCAGAAGAAAATGAGGGACTAGCATGAGAATCGGTGAAAAAATCAAACGATTACGACTCGAGAACGGACTGACCCAAGAAGAACTGGCCAATCGTTGTGAACTGTCAAAAGGCTTTATTTCACAGGTGGAAAGAGATATGACTTCTCCATCGATAGCAAGTCTTGTAGATATCCTTGAAAGCTTAGGTACAAATCTGAATGAGTTTTTCAGTGAAACAGAAGATGAGAAAATTGTTTTTGGTCCTGAAGATGCATTTGAAAATATTGATGATGAGCTTGGTTATACATCGGATCGAATCATCCCCAATGCCCAAAAAAATATGATGGAACCCATTCTTTTACAGGTGGAGCCAAACGGCAGTTATGTTGAAGACACGCCTCATCAAGGTGAGGAATTTGGTTACGTGATGCAAGGGACAATCCAAATTCATTTGGGGAGTAAAAAGTTCAAAGCAAAAAAAGGGGACAGTTTCTATTATAAATGCAATGTAAATCATAATATTATAAACATTGGAAAGTCACTTGCAAAGGTGATTTTGGTGGGAAATCATCAATCCTTTAATAAATAATATGGATTATGTCATAGAATATGAAGCACTAACTGAAGTTATTTATTTGAAGGGGAGTGGAACGAAACGATGAATTCAAAAATCATCCATGGTGTTAATGTTGTCAAAGAATTTGATGGCGTACGCGTTGTTGATGGCATAGATTTCTGGGTCAAGCAAGAAGAGTTCTTGACTATATTAGGGCCAAGTGGGTGTGGCAAAACCACAACACTTCGCATGATCGGTGGTTTTGAAACCCCTACCTCAGGCGAGATCCTATTTGACGGTAAGAGCATAACTGACCTACCACCATATCAAAGACCGATCAACACGGTTTTTCAGAGGTATGCACTATTTCCGCATATGGACATCTATGAGAACATAGCTTTTGGTTTAAGAATTAAAAAGCTTCCAGAATCAGAGGTTCGAGATCGTGTCTCAAATATGCTGAAGCTCGTAGAACTCGACGGATTTGAGAAGAGATCCGTGAGATCTCTGTCAGGTGGACAACAGCAACGTATAGCAATCGCCCGTGCGCTTGTAAATGAACCTAAAGTACTCCTGCTGGACGAACCTCTGGGCGCTCTTGACCTTAAATTAAGAAAAGAGATGCAGTATGAGTTGAAATCGATGCAACAAGAACTTGGTATAACCTTTATATATGTAACACATGATCAAGAAGAAGCTCTAACTATGTCAGATAAAATAATAATAATGAATGACGGCCGAATCCAACAAATTGGTTCGCCAATTGATATTTACAATGAACCTGAAAATGCATTTGTTGCAGATTTTATTGGAGAGAGTAACATTCTTGACGGTATAATGCATGAAGATTATTTGGTGTCATTTGCAGGTGGCACATTTAAATGTGTGGACAGCGGTTTTTCGCGCAATGAAAACATTGAAGTGGTTATACGGCCCGAAGATATTGTCTTCACAAAACCTGAAGACGGCATGATCACAGGCATTGTAGACACTATAAAATTTAAGGGTGTTCATTATGAAATGATCGTCATGCAAGGTGAGACGGAATGGATGATACACTCAACAGATATGGTGCAAGAAGGCACAGAAGTAGGCCTACACTTCGATCCTGACGAAATTCATATCATGAAGAAGGTGAAGAAAAATGTTTAGAAAACACAGCGCATTTCCTTATGTTCTTTGGAGTGCTGTGTTTATAATCATTCCACTTCTTCTAGTCGCGGGATACTCCGTGACAACGAAAGATTCACAGACTGGCGAAGTGCTGCTCTCATTGGAGAATTATCAAAAGTTTTTTGATCCACTATACATAAAAGTACTATGGAGATCTGTTCGCCTTGCTGGACAGGCAACGATAATTTGTCTTGCTCTAGGGTATCCAATGGCGATGATACTTGCCAATATGCCTGTAAAAAAACAACGTACTGCCGCATTGTTATTCATCTTGCCTATGTGGATGAATTTCTTACTTAGAACCTACGCATGGATGTCTATACTGGGTAAAAACGGGATTGTAAACAGAGTGCTTGAATTCCTTCACCTTCCACAAGGCCACTTTCTTTATAATGAAGGTGCTGTTTTACTGGGAATGGTTTATAATTTTTTACCATTTATGGTGCTTCCTATATACACCGTGCTTACTAAAATCGACGTATCGCTTATTGAGGCCGCTGAAGATCTAGGTGCAAATGCCGCAACGGTTCTTCGTTATATAATTGTGCCTCTTTCAGTGCCTGGAATAATATCAGGGATAACAATGGTATTTATGCCTGCGGTTTCAACATTTGTGATATCTGCACTACTTGGTGGAGGACAGTTTATGTTGGTCGGAAACCTAGTTGAACAGCAGTTCCTACTTGTGAATAACTGGCATTTCGGTTCCGCGATTTCAATGATACTTATGGTGCTTATACTTATTTCAATGGCCGTGCTTAATCGGTATGACACTTCTTCTGAAAAAGAGGTGAATATGATATGAGTCGGTGGCTAAAACGCATATATGCATCCGTGATATTCCTATTTCTTTATGCACCCATTATTGTATTGATCATATTTTCATTCAATGCAGGGAAGTATAGTGGAAACTGGGAAGGCTTTTCATTAAAGTGGTATCAGGCTCTTTTGACAGACCGAAGTATTATGAAAGCTTTGTATTATACCGTATTGATTGCAGTGCTCAGTTCGTTGATTTCAACGGTGATTGGGACGCTCGCAGCTCTTGGAATTCATCACATGAAGCCTTTAAGAAAAAACATTATGCTGAATGTGAATAATATTCCGGTTTTGAATCCAGATATCGTTACAGGTGTGGCTCTTATGACACTCTTTGGATTCTTTAAAATGCAATTCGGCGTGAGTACGCTGCTTATTGCGCATATTACATTTAATATTCCATATGTCATATTGTCTGTGCTGCCCAAATTGAAGCAATTGCCTGCTGACGCTCTTGAAGCTGCAATGGATTTAGGCGCAACACCGTGGTATGCATTTAGAAAAGTGATTTTCCCTGAGATTCTTCCAGGAATTATCACAGGGGCACTTATCGCTTTTACACTATCTGTTGATGATTTTGTCATCAGTTTCTTTACAACAGGTGGTGGTGTAACAAACCTGTCGATCGCCATATTTGCAATGGCACGACGTGGGATTAAACCTGTAATTAATGCATTATCTACACTGATGTTTGGTACTGTGCTTGGCCTTCTACTGATTATCAATGCACGATCAGGAGATGTGACTGAGCTTGATGTATAAGGGAAAAAGTTAAAACCGATGGAGGGGATCAAGTGAAAAAGTTTGCTGCACTATCTCTTGTATTCGTTATGATCATGACTTTGCTGGCTGGCTGTGCTGGTGGCGAAGAGAAATTGGTCTTAAATGTTTACAACTGGGGAGATTACATTGACGAGAGTATTCTAGATGATTTTGAAACTGAAACTGGCATTCGTGTTAATTATGAAATGTTTGCTACGAATGAAGATATGTACGTAAAACTCAAACAAGGTGGAACGAAGTATGACGTAGCTTTCCCATCAGATTACATGATTGAGAAGATGATGAAAGAAGACATGCTTCAAGAAATCGATATGAGCAAGGTTCCAAACTACAGTTTAATTATGGATGAGTTTAAAGGTCTTGATTTTGATCCTGATGAAAAATACTCTGTGCCATACATGTGGGGAACAGTTGGTATCATTTACAACAAAAGCATGGTCACTGAGCCGGTGGACTCATGGGATATTCTTTGGGATGAAAAATACAAAGACAACATCCTGATGATGGATTCACAGCGTGATACCCTTATGGTTGCACTTAAAAAATTAGGTTACTCTATGAACACAAGAAGTACAGAAGAGCTTGAAGAAGCAAAGCAGCTTCTAATCGACCAAAAGCCAGTGGTTCTGGCCTATGTTGGTGACAATGTGGTTGATATGATGCTGTCAGAAGAAGCGGCTATGGCTGTTGTTTGGTCAGGACAAGCAATTCAAATCATGTCTGAGCAAGAAGGTTTTGAATATGCCTACCCTAAAGAAGGCACAAACCTTTGGTTTGACAGTGTAGTCATTCCAAAAACATCTGAAAATGTGGAAGTGGCACATATGTTTATTGACTTCCTGAACCGTGAAGACATTGCATTTAGAAATGCAGACTACATTGGTTATTCATCACCTAACATTGGAGCAGTTGACCAGCTGAGTGAAGAGCTAAAAGCTATGAGTGCCGCTTATCCAGAAATGGACAAACTAGAGAATGCAGAGATATTCCTAGATCCAGGTGCATTTATCGAAGAATACAACCGTATTTGGACAGAGCTTAAAGCAGAATAAAAATTATTTGATTTATGGAGCGCTAAACCATTTAGGTTTAGCGCTCTTTTTTATCAATGATAGTCCCTACGTGAATATGTTACAATATATGGAGTTAGATTTACTGAAATGTTACCCATTACGTGCGTGAAACACATATGATAGTGGTGACACATTATTAGAATTACATCTGTAAATCGGAGGATAAATCGTGAAACGAATTAAACTTACAGGTCTGTTACTCCTCATAATACTCTCCACCTCGGGATGTATAGGGATGAACACATCGGTTCAGGGGCTTCTGAAGCCACCGAAACTGCCACTTCAGCTTGAGGAAATCAAACAGGTTTTAGATGCAAAATACGAGAAGGAACTAAGTTATATCAACCCGATAAAGGGTGATCATACAAATGCCACACAGTTTATCGATCTTGATAACGATGGCATAGAAGAAGTGTTGATCTTCCACAGACTGGAACGTGATTCAGCACCGCTGAGAGTTACATTGCTTTATCAGTCGGATCATGGTTGGTTAATGGATGAAACCATTAGTGGCATAGGATTTGACATTAGCCGTGTGCAGTACAGCGATCTCAATGCAGATGGACACAAAGAAATACTCATAGGCTGGCAAGGTGGAAATACCACAAAGAAAGGTTTATCGATTTATAGCTATGACAATGGACGAATCGATGCGCTCTTTGACACACCTTATACGGAATTTGCTGTGGGCGATATGACGGGTGATGGAAAAAAAGAGTTGATTATAGTTGAACTTGACAGAACTGAAGGTATTTCCATGGCCACACTATATGACAGCGACATGACTTACTTAGATGAAGTTAAAATGGAAGGCTTCATTAACGGATACTACAACACCGTGGTTGGCAATGCGTCATCAGAACAACTGGGATACTTTATTGATGCATCTTCAGGTGCTCATTCAGCATTTACAGACCTTCTGGTTTATAACGATGGCGAGCTGATGAACGTATTTTACGATCCAAAATGGCGTCGTGTAGATAAAACATATAAAGCATATCCAGCCAAATCAATAGATGTTGATGGTGATGACATTGTTGAAATTCCAATGCTCCGAGCTCCATTTGGCTATGAGGGAAGTTCCATGGCTGAAACAGAATGGATCACAACGTGGTATAAATGGGATGGTAATAGCGGTTTAATTTTCAGTTCAGAAAGTTATACCAATGGAAGACTTGGATTTGAATATCACTTCCCATTCAAGTGGAAGCAGAATATGACTGTTGGTTTATCGGGAGATGAACTCAATCATGTGACACTATATTATGTAGATTCATATTCTAAAGATCAAATTCCTGTGCTTGAGTTTGTGGTTGCTGATCGGATTCAGGTTGAAAGTGGTCAGTTGGCTTTCACATCAGAAGGTTATACAGAGGTCACTAGAACTCTTGACCGCGTTTATTATGCCAAGGCGTTTGATTTATCAGAGCAAGAGAATTTAGTGCGTATTGAAGCGAGTCTTGAAGAAATAAAAGCAGGATTCAGACTGGAGTAAAATGAGGGCTATGACCCCGAATTAAATAGACAGAGGTGATATTGTGGCAAATATACTTGTATTAGAAGATCAAATTGAAATTCGAGATTTTGTAGTCATCAACATCAAACGTGCAGGTCATACTGTGTTTGAAGCAGAGTCAGGCGAAAAGGCCCTTGAACTGTTTGAAGAGAATGATATTGATGTGGCAGTTCTTGATGTTATGCTTCCTGGCATTACTGGCTATGAAGTTTGTGAACGTATGCGTGCTGAGAACAAATACATAGGTATTATAATGTTGACTGCGAAGTCGCAAGAACAAGACAAATTAACGGGACTAATGAGTGGTGCAGATGATTACATGATTAAACCATTTAGCCCGAAAGAGTTGGTTGCACGTGTAGATTCACTGCTAAGACGTGTGAATTTATTAAAAGACGATAAATCGGAAACCTTTGATGGTGGTCCATATAAGATTGATTTTGAGGCGAGACAAGTCTTTAAGAACGGTGTTGAGATTGATCTAACACAACTTGAATTTGCTATTGTGAGCCTTCTTGTAAAAAATGCAGGAAAGTCACTCAGTCGCGAATTTATACTCGACAATGTTTGGGGAGAAAACTTCTTTGGTAGCTTTAAAATCGTAGATGTTAATATCAGACGTCTTCGTCAAAAGCTAGAAGATGATCCGTCTAACCCTGAGTATATTCTGACTGTATGGGGTTATGGTTACAGGTGGCGAAAGGAAGACTAGCATGACAGGAATCAAGAAGCGGTGGGTTAGAAACTATATTCTAATCATCCTCCTTATTGCAATTGCCGTGATGGGCATCTTTCTATTTACGATTCAGCGGTTTTATTACAACTTAGCCTACGAGAATCTTTACAATAGAATGAGTGTCTCTGCTGGATTTTATACAAAGTATACAGAAACTGAAAAATTGAATCTTGATGAGATCGCTCAGCTTATATTGAGGGACTATCAAGATAAAGATATTGCAGAATTGCAAATTTTAAGCCCTGAGGGGGAGATTCTTTACTCTTCAACGGGATTTACATCAAAAACCAAAATTGGATCTGATGATTATACCGAGGCCATGCAAGGTATAAAAGGGTATTGGGTTGGAAAAAATGGTTTAACGAGTGAACGTGTTATGGGCGTGAGTTCGCCTATGAAAGATGACCATGGCAATATTATTGGAATTCTTAGATACGTTTCCTCCATGCAGAATATTGATATGCTCCTTTATCGGTACTTCTTGTACTCAGCGCTGGTACTTGCAGGGATTGTTCTGGTGCTCCTCATTTTGAGTTTGACGTTTAGTCGGTCGATACTTACACCGATCAATGAGATCACTTTGGCTTCTCGAAAGATGGCAGAAGGTAACTTTGATGAAAAAGTGCCTGTCATTTATAAGGATGAGCTTGGTGTTCTTGCACAAACCCTGAACTCTATGGCGGATGAAATCTTGAAAACAGAACGTTTAAAAAATGATTTTATTTCCTCAATATCACATGAGATTAGAACGCCCCTAACAGCAGTAGCGGGTTGGGCTGAAACTATTTTAACCGGTGATCTAAGCAATAGAGATGAAGTTGAAAAGGGTCTTCAAGTGATTATGAGAGAAACAGGTCGTCTTTCTGACATGGTTGAAGAACTCCTTGATTTTTCACGAATTGAGGGCGGTCGAATGACACTGCACTCTGATTTGTTTGATTTAAGGACAGAGTTGTCAGATATAGTTGAAATATATAGAGCCAAGGCAGACAAGCATGGTGTAGGGCTTACCGTTTCACAACCTGATGGACGCGCGCCTGTTATGGGTGATATGAACAGAATTCGTCAAGTTATAATAAATGTCATCGATAATGCGGTTAAGTTTTCGCCTGAAGGCAGCACTATCGAAGTGCGTCTCACTGTGTCGGACTGGATCGTTCTAGATATAGAAGATCATGGTTCGGGCATCTCCGAAGAAGATCTTGAAAATGTCACAAAAAAATTCTATAAAGGGACATCAAAACGTTCTGGAAGTGGTCTTGGACTTGCGATTTCTGATGAGATTGTAAGACTTCATGATGGTGAATTGCGTATTACAAGCGAGCTTAATAAAGGAACAATCGTTCAAGTTTTGTTGCCTTATGGAGAGTTAGAATCAATCGAAGTGTAGAAAATCATAAAATGATAGTGTCTTTTAAGTGTAGCTGATGATATTCTACCTATTTTACTGGGTATAGAAATATAAAATAAAGCTATGAGTTTATTAACTAGACTCAATGCACGAAAAGGGGGATGCTATATGAATGCACTTTTTCTGATACTAAATGATGTGTATCTGCTTGAAGAAGTACACGAGATCATGTATCAGTGCGGAGTTGGTGCCACAACGATTGACAGTCGGGGCATGGGCAAGGTTCTGGTAGACAACGAAGTGAATATTTCAATGTTCACCAGCATGCGAAAATTACTTGAAGGGGATAAGCCTTATAACAAGTTGATTATTAGCGTGATTCGCGATGATGATAAACTTGATCTTGTTATTAAAACCCTACAGGAAAAAATTACGAATATCTATGAAAAGGGCATCGGATTTATGTTTGTGGTGCCTGTATCACAGTGTTATGGATACAAACTTGAAGAAGATGATAGTCGTAACAAAGAGATTAGATAAAGAATTAGATAAAGAATTAGATAAAGAATTAGATAGAGGATTAGGTGGAAGATGAGATCCTAATTCAGCAAAGTAAATTGAAAAGATAAGAACCTATAGAGCGAAGTTTCGTTCTGTAGGTTCTTTTGTTTTTGATTCAAAATAAAACCATAATTTAGTTATAAAAACATTTATGTATATAGTTGACAGAAATTTAACATATAGGTATTATGAATTGGACACCATAGCCGAAACTATGTCAGAAGAAGGAGAATTGTATGAAGTCAAATTTCAAAAGTTTGAAGTTTAAACTTGTAGTATCCATTGTATTCATTTTGGTTATTGTAACAGTAGCTCTCACGACCATTCTTATTGGTCAAGCTCAAGATCGACTTGTCGATGAAGCGAAGAAGAATGGCATGAACTTAGTTTCTGAAATATCGGAAAAACTGTCATTCTCGCACAGTTACCAAGTTATTATTGAAGATATGCTCTCGGAACGTGTAGAGACCGTTTCATATTTGGTTGGTCAAAAAGAGATCCTCTCGGATGCCTATTTGGTCAATTTATCAGAAACATTAAATATTACAGAAATTAACATGGTTGATGAGAATAGAAAAATAATTTACTCAAATATGGCTGCAAATATTGGATACATCTATCCAACGGATCACGCATTGGCACCTGTATTTAACGGACAGAAGCAGACTATTTCTGAAGATGTAAGGCAAAGTGCAGTAGATGGAAAAGAGTATAAGTATGGTGGAGCTCGTGCTGACAATGGATTTGTGGTTCAGGTCGGAATTGAAGCTGCTATTATACAGCAGATAAAAGAAGAATCAAATTACCAGAAGGTCCTTGAAAATAGTGCTCTTGGTGAAGAGGTTGGCTATGCGCTTGTTATCGATTTAGATTCACAAGCGATTGCCCATAGTATTTCTGACAGAGTAGGACTGGATTTATCAGATGACGAAGGCGTTAAAGCGGTTCTTGAGACACAAAAGCCTTTCTCCTCAGAATTCGACTGGGATTATGAAGGGGAAATAATGCATATTTACGATTGTCTGATTCCTCTTGTGATTGATGGAGAATTTGTAGGTATTGTAAACGCAGGTATCTCACTTGAACAACTGGACCAAGATGTTCAGAAAATGCTTTTTGACGCGATCATTGTAGCGGTAATTTCAATTATTCTCAGTGCAGTATTTATATTTGTATTTATTGGTATCATGCTAAAGCCTCTAAAACAGTTGAAGATCATTGCGAACGAGGCAGCAAAGGGTAATTTGAATCAGACCATCAGCATCAAGTCTCAGGACGAAATTGGAGATATGGCAAGATCATTTAATGAAATGATACTCAGTCTTCGAACAATGATTCATCAAATCAATAACATCACAGGCAATGTTTTTGAATCAACAACAATTCTGGTCGATACGACAACTCAGGTTACAGAGGTCACAAATCAGATTGCCATGGCAACACAAGAAGTGGCGCAAGGCGCAGAAAATCAGGTTATGGCGATCAATGAAGCATCTGATAATGTGAGAAATGTCATAGAAAATGTAAATTTGGTTCAGGAAGAAACAATGAGAGTTAATGAGGAGTCAAGCCAGAATGACGCCACTGTCAAGGCAGCAGAAAGTAAAGTGGTTCAGATGTCGACTCAAATGGAGAAAATTCGTGAGAGTGTTGAAGGCGCATCAACTTCAATGAAAGAACTTGGAGCGATCACAGAGAGTATAGGCGATATTGTAGATATTATCAATTCCATCGCAGATCAAACAAACCTTCTTGCACTGAATGCTTCTATTGAAGCGGCGCGTGCTGGCGAACACGGACGTGGATTTGCAGTTGTTGCTGAGGAAATTAGAAAACTTGCTGAAGAGTCGAGAAATTCTACAGAGAACATTAAATCTCTTATTGAGCAGACTCAAGGGAGTTCGAATCAAGCGCTTGAAGCGATCAGTATTGGTAATAATGAAGCACGTATGGGTGGCACTTTACTTAGTGAAGTTGCAGAAGCTTTTAAAGGCATCGAAGAGGGTGTTGCTATAACTAGAAACAGTATGGAAAGTTTAAAATCACGTACAGACTTGATCAATACATCTATTGAAAACATATATAGTCTGATCGGCAGAGTGGAAGAGACTTCGGAACTTTCTGCATCGAATTCAGAGGAAGTTGCTGCATCTACGGAAGAACAATCAGCGTCAGTTGAAGAAATAACAGCTACGATTGAAGGCCTTGAAGAGATGATGAAGCAATTGAAAGATTCCGTAGAACAATTCAAAGTAGAATAGATCGTTTTTTGTCGAATAAAGTATTAACACTTTCTTAAGCCTTCCGAAAGAGGCTGGTAAGTATGGTATGATAGGATGTGTTAAAAAGAAACTGGAGGAAAGCTATGCAATATCGCATTTCATCCCCGTTTCGTCGTTTAGGCGCATTCCTGATAGAGAGTTTTCTTAATATACTTTTTCTAGTCATACTACCATCATCACTGTCAGAACCACTTGGAACTCATATGCCTTACGCCGTTTTCGGGATATACACGAGTTATATGGTCGTAAAACTATATTTTTGGACACGCAGCACAACTTTAGGTAAAGCCCTGATGCATATGCGCATCGTGGATATTTCCACATGGGAGCCTATTGGTTTTTGGCGTGTTGCATTCAGACAAACCATTGGAAAGCTCATTTCATTTTCGGGGCTGAATCTCGGGTTTATTTGGATATTGATTGACGATAACAGCCAAGGCTGGCATGATAAAATTGCAAAATCATATGTGGTGGATGAAGACGTACTTGTTCAAGGACGTGTTAATGTAAAAGATTATGATCCATATGTAAAAGGTTGATACCAGCTGTTAAAGCTATGTATCAACCTTTTTTTTATTTATCATTCGTTTTTAAGGTTTTCCCTATAAGCACGTGGGCTTAATCCGAAATGACCTTTAAATATTCGACTAAAGTAGCTCACACTGGAAAAACCAGTTTCGAGTGCAATTTCTGTAATAGAGTCTTTTGAATTTTCAAGGCGACTTTGTGCCATGTGGCAACGGTATTCATTAAGGTATTCAAAGAGCGTTCGTCCTGTGGCACCTTTAAAGAACCGGCAAAAATAACTTTCTGTGAACCCGGCCACTTGCGCCATGTCTGAAAGAACAATGTTTTCTTTAAAATTTTGTTCTATAAAGTTGAAGATCTTTTTAAGCGTGGCCTTTTGATTTGAGGTCCCATCTCTTTGTGGACCAAGTGCTTGTGAGTACGCATGAACTGTATCAAGCAGCAGTAGAATTTCACCACGGATGCCTAGAATATTGTTTCTCGACTCATCTTCAAGCTGATCCCGCAAAGTATAAACATGGTTTTCAATGCCTGCTCTAAATGATTCGTGTGCACCATTTTTACGTATCCACTTGTCTTTTACAAGCAGTGGAAAAAGACACATGTCATCTTGAATGGCAGGAATTTGTGAAGGGTCAATAAGGACCACATAGTGTGCGTGTTCATCAACAATGGTATGAATGTCAAAGGCATCAATAAGCAGAATATCCCCCGCACTTGGTGAAACGACTTCACCATTCAAAAGTACTTCAGAGCCATCTTTACAGATGAGTAAAATTTCAAGACTGCTGTGCCAGTGCCTATAGTCTATACAACAAGCGCCTGTTATGCTTTCTCTTTCCTCAAGACATGTATAGTTTTTCATTTTAATAAGCCCAACGCTATTCTCAATGGTTTCCAGATGGTAAAGAATAAGGGGCAAGTTTGTGCGTTTATAAGATAAATTTTCATATATTGGAAACATATTCACCTCTAAGTCAATATTGTACAACTAATTGTCAAGAACACTATATCATCAAAACGGTGTCTAGTGTACTCTCTAAGAGAATAAGAGGAAGTTCAAAATTAGTTGAGGTGAATATAATGATAAAATCGGAAAAAATGAAATTGATACTTGCCGTGGCACTGCCTGTGGCATTTCAGAGCCTAATACAATCATCACTTGGCTTTATAGATCAGATCATGGTGGCAAGACTTGGAGGCACCTATATTGCTGCGGCAGGTCTTGCAACACATCCGATTACGATTCTGTTCTTTTTACTACTTGGCGTGGCCGGCGGGACTGGTATCTTTACAGCACAGTACTATGGAAACCGGCAATTTGGACAGGTTCAAGCTGTTGTTCGTTTGTCCCTTCGTTATGGAATGTCTATTGTGATTCCTCTCATGTTCTTCGCTGGACTCACACCTAAATTGATTATGAGCGTATTTACGACTGATCCTTTGGTTATTCAAGCGGGCGGGGCATACTTAGGTGTTGTTTCCTTGTCATTTGTACCATTGATGATTATTCTGGTGAGCAGTTCTGCTTTAAAAGCATGTGGAGATGTAAAGCTTCCTTTTAAAGCTGGTATTACGGCCGTAGTGGTTAACACAGTGCTAAACTATGTATTGATTTACGGTCTGGGCTCTTTCGCGGGACTCGGTCTGACAGGCGCTGCGATTGCAACTGTAACAGCGAGAATTGTCGAAGCATCTATTTTGATTGTTGGTTATAAAAAGCTGAGTCAGGAAATGGATCATCAGATCACTCGAAATGGTGAGTCAGCAACGTACACACAGTTAAATCTTAAAAACCAATTTAAAAATGTGACCATTCCTCTTATATTGGGTGAGTTGGTCTTCATTACAAGTATAACGTTTTACACAATTCTTTATGGAAGAATGGGAACCGTTGAAATGGCAGCAGTTACAGTTATGGTTCCACTTCAAAACATCACATTTGGTCTATTTTCCGGCATGAGTACAGCTGCAGCTGTGATTATTGGACAATCACTTGGAAAGAGTGCTTATGATGAAGCACAAGACATGGCTCAAACAATCCTCAAATTTACAGCCATTGGGGCGGTTGCACTCTGCATGATATTTGTGTTGATTACGCCACTTTATTTAAATCTGTTTGGCTTAAATACTGAGATTTATAAGATGTCAGAAGCTTTATCATGGATGATCATATTATTCTTACCAGTTCGTGTTTTAAATATGGTGCTTGGCGACGGTATTATAAAATGTGGCGGGGATACAAAATTCATGCTCAAAATGGCCATTTTCACATTGACTGGTATTGGCATTCCACTTGGTTTGTTTACAGGTTACTATTTAGGATTATCACTTCCTATGGTCTATATTGCAGTATCTCTTGAAGAAATTATAAGGTTTGCAATAGGATACTGGAAGATGAAGAGTGGAACATGGAAGGTGAATTTGACAGGTATCGGACAACCCGTTACATAATTCTATAAGTTCTTAATAAAAATTGAATCTGAAACACAATAGGCGCAATCTGGATGTCACTTATCATTCGGATTGCGCTTTTTTCTGAAAGGGTATGTTAAATTATCAGAATATTGTTGTTATAAATTTTGGAATATAGTATGATTGATATGACGTTGATATATCAGAGAAATATTAATACTGGAGGTGTCATGATGAAAGAAGTCAGATGGCATGGTCGAGGCGGTCAGGGAAGTTTTACAATCGCTAGACTACTGGGATCGGCAGCAGTAATCAATGAAGGCAAACATGCACTTGCATTCCCTTCATTTGGACCAGAAAGACGTGGGGCGCCTGTACTTGGTTTCACACGAATATCCGATGAAAAAATTAGAGACCGCAGTGAAGTTCAAGAGTGTGATTATGTTGTAATTCTTGACGAGACGCTCATTGATGAAAGCACCAATCGTGGCCTACGTGATGGTGGAAAAATGATCATCAACACAACTCAAATAGGAAAATACGAAGCGATGTTTGGAGACAAAGTTATCGGTCTAGATGCAACAAGTCTTGCTCTGGAGCATATAGGACGACCAATTACAAACACTGCGATGATGGGTGCTCTTATTGCTGTATCGGAAATCGTTTGCCTAGACTCGGCACTTTCAGCAGTAGACTCAGAAATGAAATCAAGCATTGCTCAGAAAAACAAAGTTGTTATTAGGGAAGCATATGACCTTGTGAAAGGAGCTTTGTAATGATAAAACCAAAACTCCATGCATATAAAAAACCTGCTAAAGTGAGTGAATACCCTTCAACAGTAGCATTTCAGGGTGGACATCTCGTATCGATGAATTCAGGCTGGAGAACATTCAAGCCTGTCGTAAATAAAGAAACCTGTGTGAATTGTCTTAGGTGTTACCTGATCTGTCCAGATGGAGTTATATCTAAAACAGAAGACAATAAAGTTCAAATTGACTATGATTTCTGCAAAGGCTGTGGCGTTTGTGCACATGAATGTAAGCCAAATGCAATAGAGATGATCAAAGATGGAGGGGAAGCGTAATGGAGCAAAAACGTGTATTTGTTTCAGGGAATGAAGCGGTTGCTCTTGGAGTACGCCTTTCTAGACCCCATGTGGTATCGGCTTATCCGATCACACCTCAAACAATAGTGGTGGAAAGACTGTCAGATTTTGTGGAAGACCAGAGTTTAAAAGCTGAGTTTCTACATGTTGAGTCTGAACATTCAGCAATGGCAGCAGCAATGGGTGTTAGTGCAGTCGGTGCACGTGCATTTACAGCGACATCTTCTCAAGGCCTTTTGCATATGGCGGAGTGTGTGCACTATGCCAGTGGTGGACGATTCCCAATCGTAATGATGAACGCAAACCGTTCTGTAGCGGTACCATGGAGTATTTACGGAGATCAGCGTGACTCGCTTGGACTTCTTGATTCTGGATGGATTCAAGTCTATGTTGAAGATGCTCAAGAAGCTCTTGATATGACAATTCAAGCATATAGAATTGCAGAAGATGACCGCGTTATGACACCATATATGGTTAATCTTGATGGTTTTGTTCTAACACATACTTACGAGCCAGTATTCCTGCCAGACCAAGGTGCAGTGGATGCTTACCTTCCTCCATTTAAAACAACAAACAAAATGGATTTGGACACGCCAAGAAGTCTTTGTTTCTCTACAACACCAGAGGACAACATGGAGTTTAAATACATTCAACATAAAGCACTGCTTAACTCAGTAAATGTCATTGAAGAAGTGGATAAGAGCTTCGGTGACGCATTCGGTCGTTACTATGGCGGTATGACAGATTCTTATATGACAGATGATGCAGATGTTGCAATCGTAACACTGGGCTCGGTTGCTGGAACTGTTAGAACTGTCATTGATGAAATGCGTGAAGAAGGACATAAAGTGGGCATGTTAAAGATTCGCTATATGCGCCCATTCCCAGAGAAAGAAATGATCGAACTTGCAAAGAACACGCCAGTCCTTGGTGTGCTTGAAAAGAACATTTCATTCGGATACGAAGGCACTGTTTATACAAATGTAAATTCAGCGTTTACAAATATGGAAAATGCACCAAAAACATTCAACTTTGTTGCTGGATTCGGTGGTCGTGACATTTCTAAAGACGACGTTAGAGACATGTTCATGGAACTGATTGAAAATAAAAAAGACGCTAAGCGTGTTCAATTTATAGGAATGGGGTGTGAACTCGATGTCTAATGAACGTATAACAGCAAGAAATATGACAGACAATGAGTACTTCTACGGCCATAAAGCCTGTGCAGGTTGTGGCGCCAGTGTGGCAGTACGTCTTGCGTTAAAAGTTTTGGGTGAGCGAGCATACTCAGTGCTTCCTGCAAACTGTATGTCAGCTGTAAGCTTTATATACCCTCAAATGGCATTTTCGACAAATGCAATGATTGCACCATTCCCTGCTACTGGAGCTATGCTTTCCGGCGTTGCAGCTGGTCTCAAAGCTCTTGGCATTGAAGACACGCATGCTGTAGGCTTTGCCGGTGATGGTGGTACTGCTGATATTGGTTTCCAAGCGCTTTCGGGTGCTATTGACCGTGGCGACAAAATTATTTACATCTGTTATGACAATGAAGCTTATATGAATACAGGCATCCAAAAGAGTGGCCTGACACCATATGGCACAAAGACAACAACCTCGCCAGCGGGTGAGAATCTTCCGGGTTCTATCCGTCATAAGAAGAATATGTTTGAGATCGTTGCGGCTCATGGTATTGACTATGCAGCAACAGCAAGCATTGGATACCCTCAAGATTTCTTAAATAAAATGCAAAAAGCCAAAGAAAATCCGGGAACTTCATATATTCATATTTATGCTTCATGTCCGACTGGATGGGGCACACCAACGCATACATCCATTGAAGTGGCAAAAGAAGCGGTTGATACAGGTCTATGGTATCTTGCAGAATTTGAAGATGGTGATTTCAAGTTAAATAGAAATCCAAAGGAATTTGCAGATGTAGGTTCATATCTTAAAAAACAAGGTCGTTTCAAGCACTTGAAAGACAAGGATATTGATGTGATAATAGAGAACAGAGATCGCCAGTGGGCACGTATGCGTAAGCGCTGGTTATAAATAAGGAAGCTTGTATACAAGCTTTCAGCTGAGTTCTATTAAGGAGAATAACATGTCCCAGGACAATCAAAATATATTTGATATTATACTAAATCGCATTATCAACTTAGAATACGAACCAGGTCGACTTCTCAATGAGAAGCAGCTTATTGAAGAGTTTAAGGTCAGTCGTACACCCATTAGAGAGGCTTTGATCAAGCTTTCTGAAAAAGGATTTGTGGAACTTGTACCTCGTGTTGGTACATATGTGAGACAAATAGATATTCGTGACGTGAAACACGCTTATGAAGTGAAAAAACGTCTCGAAAGTCTGGCGTGTGAATTGGCAGCTCAGCGTGCAAGTGTTGAGGAAGCCGAACGTATTGTCGAGCTTGCAACAGAGATTCAGGAACACAATTCCATAGACGACTATCAAAAGTATATAGACTTCGATTATAAGTTCAGACGAGAAATTCGTTTGGCATCAAGAAACCCATTCTTAACAGAGTATTTGGAAGACTTGAATGTCAAAACCATGCGATTTGTAAAACACATTGAATATAAAATGAGTGATGCAACCTGGTACAATGAATCGGTGATGATCATTGCGAAGGCCATTCAAAAGAAAGATTCTGATACGGCTAGGCAAGAGATGGACAGACATTCAGATGTTTTCCTCGAAGAATTGTCAAAAAAATTCTTTATTTAAATCAAGAGCATAAAATCAATAATGAAGCACCAGTGGAACATTAAGTTCCACTGGTGCTTTTTTGTGTGTGATATTGACAATATTAGAAAGGCGGAATATACTTTAATAAATTAGTTTGATGAAACTAACTAAAAAGTGTAAGGAGTTATAACATGAAGAATACCATTCTTAAAAATAGAAACTTCCTCTTATTTTTATTTGGAAACAACACCTCTGTATTTGGAGATATTCTCTTGATGACAGGTTTTTCCCTGTTTGTCTTGGCGAAGACACAGTCTGCAATGCAGTTCAGCATGACAATGGCCATTGCATTTATTCCAAGAATTTTATTATCTCCATCAGCGGGTGTCTGGGTCGATCGCATGCGAAAGAAGCCAATGGTCATTTTCCTCGATTTTATTCGCGGACTATGGCTCCTTGGATTGTGGGGGATCAGCATAAATGCAGATTTGAACCTTCCAATTATCTATGCAACCCTAGCTTTTTTTGCAGTTTGTGATACTTTCTTTGGACCCTCTTATACAACCATCTTTCAGAGAATCATCTCTAAAGATCAACTTTCAGAGGCAAATGCGATCAGCAATACGGTGAAAAGTATTATAAGTGTGCTGAGCCCAGTAGTGGCAAGTTTTCTATTTATCCGTTATGGACTAGCATTGATTCTCATTTTAGATGGAGTTACGTTTTTCGCTTCAGCTTTGTCGGAACTATTCTTGGTTTTTGATGATGCTGTGAGAAAAAGTGATCGACATGTGCTTCATGAAATTATTGAGGGGATGCAGATGGTTTATCGGGACGTACGGTTAAAGTCTCTAGTGATTAATGGCAACTTGACCCACCTGTTCCTATTCCCATTTATTGAGGTCGGTGTTATATATATACTTCTGATGGTTTTCAAAGCACCTGAATTTCACTATGGCGTTGTTCAGAGTAGCATTTCGGCGGGAGCAATTTTTTCAGGTGCGCTGGCGTTATATTTTCGAAAGCGAAAGAGTGTGGCGGAGAATATCAATATAGGTATTTTTGGTATGCTTGGCGCAGTACTTATCTTTGAACTGCTGATCTTTAAGGGGATACGTGATATACTTTTTACATCGGAATATTTACCGGCAGCATTTTTGTCACTTGCATGTTTTGCCATGTTCATGGCTTTTAACTTTTATGGTGTTTTTTTCGGAAGCTTTTATCAGTCCGAAGTTTCACAAAACATGCTTGGACGTTTTACATCTCTTTTCATCATGACCATTTCTATTTCCAGGCTTCTTGGTATGCTTCTTTACGGGGCACTATTTGAATCCAATCAGCTGGAGTGGGCTTTAATCATTTTGTTTATAGGTATGGCACTGAAGGTTGTCGTTCATATTCCATTTATTAAATACGAAAAAAGTATGCAGGGTCTGGAAGAAGGGGCGAGTGAATTTGGAGCTGAATCAAGTACTGGATGAATTGACAACCGTTATGTCTGAAATAATAAAAAAACATAAGGAACAAGCCATATCGCGTGAGGCCTTATCACAGATCACTTATAGTCAATTTAACCTGATTCACTTTATTAATGATACCGAAAATGCAACAATTACAGAACTGGCGGAGTTGATGCATCTGACAAAACCAACACTTACAACAGCCGTCAATAAGCTGATTAAATTGGGGCTCGTTGAGAAGATTCCTTCAGTTGAAGATAGAAGGGTACAGTATATCAAACTTACGCCAAAGGGACATAGCATTGGACGTGCGGAGATGAATGCATTTGACGAGTGTATCGATATTATGAAGAAGAAGCTAGGCACAGACTTTGAAATATTTGAGAGCATGCTCTACCGATTGCTCGAAGACGAGGATCTACCTAAATAAGGTAGATTTATACGAATAGTAATAACGTCACTGGATGATAAAACCAGTGGCGTTTTTTTGTACGTTTATGTATTCAGAATGAACATACTTGACAATAAACGACCCAGTGAATAAAATAGAACAAAAGAAACCGAATGAATATTCGGTCGGTTTCGATTCTACAAGGAGGTTACATAATGCAGTATAGAATAATTCCCAAAACAGGTGACAAAATTTCTGCTATAGGTTATGGATGCATGCGGTTCCCAACAAGAGCAGGACGTATAGATGAAAAAAAGGCTGAAGCACAAATTCGGTACGCTATTGAAAATGGTGTAAACTACTTTGACACTGCACTCCCTTATCATAATGGTGAAAGTGAGAAATTCCTGGGAAAAGTTCTTGAAGGGGAATTGCGAAGTCGAGTTAAATTGGCAACAAAATTACCTCCTTGGCGTGTAAAAACCAGAGAAGACATGGACCTGATTCTACAAGAACAACTTTCAAGCTTACGTACAGACTGCATAGATTATTATCTGATTCATGGCATACAAAGCCCAGATGTTTGGGAGCGTATGCTTGAGCTGGGTGTTATAGATTTTTTAGATCAAGCAAAGAAAAATGGATATATCAAAAATGCCGGTTTTTCTTATCATAGTGATCGCAATAGTTTTAACAAAATAATTGATGATTATGATTGGGAATTTTGCCAGATCCAGTATAGCTATTTAGATGAAAACAATCAAGCTGGAAAAGATGGATTGGAATATGCGGCGTCAAGAGATATTGCTGTATTTATTATGGAGCCCCTTCGAGGCGGCAGTCTTGTTGGAAAACTTCCAAATCCAGTACAATCAGAATTCGATAAAGCGGGTGCGAATCGTACTCCCGCAGACTGGGCAATCAGCTGGATTCTCAATCACAAAGAGGTCACTTGCGTGTTGTCAGGCATGAATGTTGATGAACATATAAAGGAAAATATTGAGATTGCCAGTCGCGCGCAGCCTGGTAAAATGACTGAATCCGAGGTTTTGGTTATTGAAAAAGTAAAAAACGTATTTGAAAAGCTTATGAAGGTGCCATGTACGGGGTGTGCATACTGTATACCTTGTCCTGCAGGCGTTGATATACCTGCTTGTTTTGAACACTATAACAACAAATCCTATTTCGGATTAATGAGTGCCAAACCAATGTATCTCATGGCAACGGCGCCAATGATGGATGATAAATCATCAAAAGCTTCACTTTGTTTCGAATGCGGCAAGTGCGAGTCGCATTGTCCTCAGCATATAGAGATCAGAAAAGAACTTAAAAAAGTCGCGAAAGAAATGGAAGCATTCTATGATCCAGCGCTGATTTGGATTGCAAAAAAAATTCTGTAGATCAGCTCCTTGACAAGCACTTCATTCGTGTATACGCTACTTACTGAAGACTGCTTAATGATAGGAATGAAAACCATGAAAACAATTAAACCCATTAAAACCGAAACAAAAAATGAAATAACAGATAAAAGAAAAAAAGTACTGGATGCAACGTTGAAGCTCATTTTAGAATCTGGAGTTCAAGCCACATCAATGGCAAAGGTTTCAAAGCTGTCTGGCGTGGCCGTAGGCACAATATATCATCATTTTTCAAGTAAAGAAGCCATCATTACAGAACTTTATCGATGTATGAAGCTTCAGATGATTGAGGCGATTATGCCTTCAATTTTGGCAGATAAAAGTGTGAAAGAAATATTTACGCAGTCCATGCAAAGAATGTTGGACTATGCACTTGAGAATCCTGAGGCTTTTGAGTTTGTAGAAGCGTTTTATATGTCACCCATTATTGATGATGACGTTCGGCGCGAAGTGGAATCGAAATTCAAATCCACAATTTTTGGATACTTTGATGAACTCAGAAAAGAAGGTTTCGTGAAAACCACATCGAATGAAATGATATTTTTGTATCTGAACGGATCAATGTCCAGCATGATAAGAGCCAGAATTCTTGGACAGGTTGATTGGACAGAAGATATGACTGAGGAGTATATAAATATGGTGTGGGAAGGCGTCACAAAAGTATAACTATTTAGGACCAGCATGAAACTATGCTGGTCTTTTATTTATTTGAAAACAAACAAATGACCCGTTCTAATTTGGAATGGGTCATTTTATTTTTCTTTAATCCAATCTGGGATGATAATTTAGGAAATAATTGGGGTATAAAACCCTATAGTGCACCTGAAAGGGGGAATATAATGGACGGTCTAAAAAGGACACCTCTCTATGATTTACATGTAGAGTCTGGTGGAAAAATGGTTCCATTTGCAGGTTGGGACATGCCGGTGCAGTATAAAGGACTGGTAATAGAACATGAAGCGGTCCGGCAAAAAGCGGGTCTTTTTGATGTGTCTCATATGGGTGAGGTTGAAGTTGAAGGTCCAGAAGCGGAAGTCTTTGTGAATCACCTTGTAGTGGGTGATGTTTTTGGTCTTGAATCTGGAAAAGTGCTTTACAGCCTCATGTGTTATGAAACGGGAGGCATTGTTGATGACCTCCTAGTTTATAGACGTTCTGAGGATCAATTCTTACTTGTGATCAATGCGGGCAACATTGATAAAGACGTTGAGTGGATCATGAAGCAAGCAAATGCATACTCTGTTTCAGCGATCAATAAATCTTCAGAATACGCACAGATTGCATTGCAAGGTCCACTGGCACAAAAAATACTTCAGAAGCTTGTCAAAGAGGACCTAGACACCATTGGATTCTTTGAGTTCAAAGAAAATATTGCCATAGGAAATGTGGAAGGTCTTATATCCAGAACAGGCTACACCGGTGAAGATGGATTTGAAATCTATTCTAGTCCGGAAGTGGTCAAGCATTTATGGGCAGGTATTCTTGAAGCAGGTGCAGCAGATGGAATAGAACCTGCGGGCCTTGGTGCAAGAGATACGTTAAGGTTTGAAGCAACGCTTCCACTTTACGGACATGAAATAGACAAAGACGTCACACCACTTGAAGCTGGACTAGGCTACTTTGTAAATTTGGATGGTCCAGACTTTATAGGTAAAGAGGCACTCGTCAAACAAAAATCTGATGGACTTGAACTTAAGTTGGTGGGATTTGAATTATTAGATAAAGGCATTCCTAGACAAGGGTATAACATTATTAGAAATGGTGATGTCATTGGCAAAGTCACCACAGGATACAAAGCACCAACTGTTGGAAAAACCATCGGTCTGGCACTTGTAGATATTGAGTATACAAAGCTTGGATCAGAGTTTGAAATTGAAATTCGAGACAAGCTAAAAAAAGCAGTCGTAATTAGCAAACGGTTCTACTCTAAAAAGTATAAAAAATAATAGGAGGCAAAACAATGAAGGTACAAAGCGGACTATATTACTCAGAAGATCATGAATGGGTGCGTGTTGAGGGAAATATAGCATACATAGGCGTTAGCGATTATGCGCAGCACGAACTAGGAGACATTGTTTATGTTGAGCTTCCTGATGAAGACGATGAATTTGAAAAAGGCGACTCTCTGGGTACAATCGAGTCTGTTAAAGCGGCAACTGATATTTTAATGCCCATCTCTGGAAGAGTTATTGAAATCAATGATGAACTTGAAGATTCCCCTGAGAAAGTCAATGCAGAAGCTTATGAGGCTTGGCTGATAAAATTGGAGTTCACAAATGAAGCTGAACTTAAGGATTTGATGACCGCTGAAAAATATGAAGAGTTTCTAAAAGAAGACTAATTTCAGTCCATCAACCGTATTACGAGGAGGTGATGCAGTGCATAGATATATTCCAAACTCAAAACAGGACAAAGAAGAAATGCTGGAATCAATCGGTATGAAGAGCATGAATGACCTGTTTGCAGATATTCCAGAAGATTTTCGTTTAAGGCGAGATTTGAAACTAGACCTTTCAATGACAGAAATTGAAGTGGATCGTCTGATGAAAAGCCTTGCTTCAAAAAATATGAGCACTGACGATTTAACATGTTTTATGGGTGCAGGCGCATATGACCATTTCATACCAACTGTGGTTAATCACTTGGCTGGAAGGGCTGAATTTTTTACGGCGTACACGCCATATCAACCAGAGATCAGTCAAGGTACACTACAATCCATCTTTGAATATCAGTCGCTTATATGTGAGTTGACAGGTATGGACGTG
>Ga0070724_10000579_pt1 | contig 25090 bp, 18 predicted proteins | sample tdDd001_FD_67278 | JGI IMG/M metagenome (GOLD analysis project Ga0070724, IMG submission 67278) | Marine sediment microbial communities from the Atlantic coast under amendment with organic carbon and nitrate - tdDd00.1 | ecosystem: Environmental > Aquatic > Marine > Coastal > Sediment | place... | reverse complement strand
CTGAACATATTCTAAATCAAAGCCCCCTTGCGTGCCATAACGAACATGTCCGATGGATGCTTTGGTCTTAATGTTCTGCACCGACTCATACAAACTGTTCACGAGCTCAGCCGTTTTATATTGCTTTAGCTTTTCACTCGTTTCTGAATACCAGGCAATACCAGATCCGTCTTCACCTCGATGCTGAAGACAGCGAAGGCCTTTGTACAACATCTCCGAATGGGTTATTTTTAATCCTGTCGAAACACCAAAGACACCACACATCGCTCTAACCTTATACCGTATCTTCGCGTAAGATATTCAGATCTTCGCCTTCCATAATCTTATTCATATTTCTCATAGAGCACATTTTGCCACACATTGTACATGTATCTTCATGCTCAGGTGTTGACTCAGCTCTGTATCTTCTTGGTTTTTCTGGCTCAAGTGCAAGCTCAAACATGCTTTCCCAGTCTAACTTCTGACGTGCTGCACTCATTTTGTTGTCCCAATCTCTAGCGCCAGTAATGCCTTTAGCAATATCGCCTGCGTGTGCCGCAATCTTTGATGCAACGATACCTTCTTTCATATCATCTAGATTAGGTAAACGAAGGTGCTCTGCCGGTGTCACGTAGCAAAGGAAATCTGCACCATGGCTTGCAGCAATTGCGCCGCCAATGGCACTCGTAATATGGTCATAACCCGGTGCAACATCTGTTACAATCGGTCCTAGAACATAAAAAGGTGCACCATGACAAAGTTTCTTTTCTAGAAGCATGTTTGCTTCAATTTCGTTAAGTGCCATATGACCAGGTCCTTCAACCATGACCTGTACGTTCTTTTCCCAAGCGCGTTTTGTAAGCTCGCCAAGTGTCATTAATTCTTTAATCTGACTTGCATCCGTTGCGTCATGAATACTTCCTGGACGACATGCATCACCAAGTGAAAGTGTAACGTCATACTCTGCACAAATCTCAAGAAGTTCATCGTAAAACTCATAGAATGGATTCTCACGACCAGTAAGCTCCATCCATGCATAGATTAGAGATCCGCCTCTTGAAACGATATGGTTCAGTCTAGGATTTCTTTTGAAAACTTCCATTGTGTCACGGTTCATACCAGAATGGATTGTTACAAAATCCACACCCTCTTCGGCATGACGGCGAACCACATTTATGAATTCATCTGATGTGATGTCCGATAGCTCTTTGTCATAAAAACCAATCGCATCATACACGGGTACAGTTCCAATCATAGCTGATGATTTTTCTATCAGTAATTCTCTAAACTCTTTTGTTTTTCCGTAAGAGCTCAAGTCCATAATGGCTTCAACACCCATATTCAGTGCTGTTTCTACTTTTTCCATTTCCACTTCAAAACTCTTGCAGTCTTTTGAAATACCAAGATTTACATTTATTTTTGTCCTAAGTCCTTCACCGACCGCTTCAGGATTCAGATTCTTGTGATTCTTGTTGGCTGGAATAATAATCGTGCCTTCTGCCATGCGTGACATAAGCAGCTCTGTTGGCATGTTTTCCTTTTCAGCAACAATTTTCATTTCTCTTGTTAATATACCTTTACGTGCCGCTTCCATTTGTGTTTTATACATTTTTGTGTCCTCCTCATATAGACGAGCCCAGGAAGTGCCATTCGTAGATTTGTTATGTAAGCTATGCACATTTTCCAAGCAACAAAAAAGTGCATACCCCAATAGAGAGTATGCACGAAAGTCACAAGTTATTTGTGATTCACATGAAAAGATTCCTACGCAGGCATTATCCATACAGGTTCTTTGGGTCAGAAATTAACATTTCTATCTCAGCTCGTTTTCGGGCTCCCCACTTTTCAGAAATTATTCAATTTTTATCATTTCATTTCGATACCCATTATAGCGATTCGTTTAATATTTGTAAAGCGGATCTTTTTCACGGCACCAATATACTTTTATTCCCTGAAAGACTTTCTGTTGTTGAAGATGGGTTTCTTCAAGACAGAGTGCTTCCTTGAAACTTGTTTGGTCAAGCACTGTTCCGTACAGCTTTACAACACTAATCGCAGCAGCTTCTTCCGGCTTCAAATACTGTCTTTGAGACCAAGCTTCTTCAATGTTATAAACCATACCATTTGAGAGTCGAACTGAATCCAAAATAATCATTTCACCTTCTGTATAAGACTTAAATATTGACGATAAAGCTGCACTAATAAGTTGAACTCTCGCAGGCCACCTTGACATTATTTCGCCAAGTTCCATCGTTGCAAACCTATTGCTAAAGTGAAGCGACGATACACTATCAACCCGTTTGTCGAACATTTTTAATTCTTCCATATCGACCTTGTAAACAAAATAATTTCCATGTTGATCTGAGCGGCTCGTAACTTGTTTTGTATCTTCAATCTGTGGATGAGATAATACTTGACGTGGTCCAATCAGTATCACCCTTTCTTCTTCTCCATCACAAAATTGACTCTGATATGAAAACTCCGCCAAATTACCAAACCGTTGATTCAGCTCTTCAATGAGCGGCTCCATCAGAATATATCCAGAGCTTATAATTCCATTTAAAAGTGCAGTGACATTCGCGCCACTTGACATATCAATAAATAAATTTTTCAATTTAAACGCCTCCTATTTAATTCATTACCCCTAGCGCCTTAAATAAATCTTCAATCCTTTAAATGCTCTTTTTCAATAAAAAAAGCTTCAATTGAGTAGACTGAAATCTATCAATTGAAGCTATGATTATACTCTGTTTTTATTCAAAATTATAATTTTAAGATCCCAATTTTGTTTTCAGGCGATCAATGGTTCCAGTCCCGGTTACAGGGCGTTCAAGAACCAAATACATAAAGTTTAATGCCAAAATATCTTCAGGATGGGCGTAGTTTTCCGGAAGCTCTCCGAACACTTTATACGCATCTTGTAACTTAACAAGAGGCACAGCCAAATGTTCATTTAATGGCCCAATTTTAGACAAATATTTATTCACACTTGTCATAGTTTTGACCACGGCTTCACCATTTGCACTTAGAGTGACAGCCAACATATAGTCTTCTGCTAGATCGGTTTCAGGATTAATGAACGTAATTGGCATCCATTTAAATATAGGCGAAGTTTGAATATCCCCACGAGCCGCCTCATATAAATACGGTTTAGTCATCCCTGGACGAATAATAATATGTCCCATGAGTTTCTCAGGTAGATTCACCGCTGGTAAAACTTCAAAGCCAATCATCTGAGTCATTTCGTCCAGCAGTTCAGGATGCTTCGTAAGATAAAGTTTAAAGTAAGCCTGAACAAGTTCATCCTTTAAATCGTCTTTGTGTGTGTCAACTGCAGATTGATTAAGCACCACTGCATTTCCTGAAACAAAAACACTCGGAAGCTTCGTTGCATTTGTAATTTTAATAAGTTCAATACTGTCCTCAAAGGTTATGCCGTACTCATCAAATTGGTTTTCAAACTCCATCGTCAATTTGATCAATTTGTCCTTTTCTTGCATTGTCCACTCTTGAACAAGAGCATTTGGACTTAATTCTGTGTTGTTAAAGTAGTACTTCTTCTCAGTTGCGGAGAGTCCCCAGACATATCCGCTTTCCTGCAGCAGTTCCTTTGACGCATTTTCTAAATCAGGAAAATGCAGTCGATCACTCAAGTCAATTAAGTCCGAAATCATTGTTGGACCCGGATTTGATTCGACCTTGTAAGCCTCAGTGCTCTGATCTGCAGTCAATGACTGGCAGCCTGTTAATAAACTTAAACCGACCACACACAGAACAACACTTACGAAATATTTTTTCTTCATTGTTATCACACCATCCATTTTTTTCGTTTTTCTCTCTAAATTCTCTATACCATAAATTTTAAGGTATCAAAGCGTTATTGACAAGTCTCAATCCCTTAAACCCTATTGTAATGAACAATAAAGACTATGCCCTCATAGACGGCATACAGTCTTCTGTGACCTTCAATAGAGCTAACACCTATAAATGGTATAAGGATCATATTTATACGCTTCCAGAGTCTTATATCCCGACTGATCAATAAGCTGCATTCGGAAAAGCATTTGAAGAATATTAAACATTTAGTAAAGCGAAATAGAACACCTATGTATATTCATCAATTCCTGTGAAGATTTAAACAACGGGCTTGTAGATGGTTAACCAAGATTAGTTTAGAACACCTTCGTATGTTTATACAGAGGATTTTTTTGTTGCACGTTTGATATTTTTTGTTATAATGAATCTGGGTGTTGTTGAAAGTGCAAGTAAAATTAAATAACGAAGGGGTTTTATAATGTTTGGGTTAAAAACAAATTCAGCGGTCGAGATGCTAGCTTCAATGGCACGATACGCTAGAAGAGCACAGTACGAAGTCACTTCGGAGCAAAAGCGATATCAGTTAGACACATATATTGAGTCTTACATGGGCCAGATAGAGCAAAAACTCCCTCGAATTGTACGAAATGAAATCGACAATTTTTTCATCGCATATCGTGCAATCGAAAAAATCTCAATGCGTCACATTCACCAGAACGATATTTCGTCTCCTGTTGAATTCATCAAGTACTTTAAAGAGCTTTCATCTGATGATATTTTAAGAATCGCTGCAGATGCACTTAGTCTTACAGTTGAAGATATAAGCAACATTAGCTATCAAGGACTCTTGATTCATCTTGGACATCTTCCAATTACTGAAGATGCCAGCCTTGATGAAGAAGCTCAAATGTATTATCACGTCTTCAAGTACCCTGAACTCGCTAAACAAAGACTGGATATCTTGTTTGAAACATACTACAATGATTTCTTCCAGTACATTGAAAATGCTGTGATGCTACACCTTGAAGAAGTGAAAAGCCACCATCAGGATTACGTTGATGATGATCTAGAGGCTTACCTCACTGCATTGTTTAAGAGCACTGGAAAAATTCCTGATAATATGTCCAGTGGTACTGCATATATCAGTTACTTCTATGAACTTGACGCACACGCTATTAACGATATGGGCAATATCTTTATATACGGCTTTGCGCTTGAAAATAGATTTAATGAACAAGAACGCAAGAAAAATACGGAAGACCTTCTAAAGTCCCTATCTGATCCCAAGCGTATTGAAATTCTACGACTTATTGGAAAGAAACGCTGGTACAGCAAGGAACTTGCAGAATACTTCAATCTCGCAAAAGGCACAATGTCATACCATATCAATAAACTTCTTAGTATGGGCATTATTTGCGAAACATCTGGAGAGTTTAACCGTGTTTACTATAGTGTAGATGAAGAGAGACTGTCAATGTTGTTTGCAGAAACACTTGACGATCTACTTAATAAAAATGAAATTTAATGGATTTTAAATATTAAACATTCAAAAGGCGCTCATTCAGTGGAAAACCACGAGAATGAGCGCCTTTTATTTCAGCTTTGTAAATGAGTCTATGACTCAAATGCTGCTTTAACTTCTTTTCTTTTTTCACGATTTTTTGAACGTTTAAATTTCAAAACCATATCATCTGCAATCGTGTAAAGCACTGGTATAAATACCAACGTTAGCAAGGTAGACAACAACAATCCTCCAACAACAAATCGTGCCATTGGCGCCATTGATTCTGAACCTTCACCGATAGCAAGTGCCATTGGAAGAAGACCAAGAACAGTTGTAAGTGTTGTCATAAGAATTGGTCGAAGTCTGATTGGACCTGCTGCCATAATAGCGTCTAATCTCGATTCTCCACGATCTCTTCGCATATTGATTGCATCAACAAGCACGATGGCATTGTTAACGACTATACCTGCTAGCATAATCATACCAATCATCGCTGGTACACTTAATGGCGTTCCAGTTACAGCTAGAGCAATTAGACCACCTGACATTGCAAGTGGTACAGAGAACATAATTACAAAAGGCTGAACCAATGACTCAAATTGAGATGCAATAATCATATAAACAAGCACTACTGAAAGTCCAAGAGCCATCAATAAACTCATAAATGATGTGTTCATTTCTTCGGCTTGACCGCCAACTTCATAGTTATAACCCACTGGCATTTCATATGCATCTAAAACAGCAACGATGTCTTTATTTACAGATGACAGGTCTCTACCAAATACATCACCAGTAATACTCACATATCTTTCTTGGTCAATACGTTGTATCGTACTTGGACCCTGTTCTATTTGCACAGTTGCCACTTGGCTAAGCGGAACAGATACTCCGAGTGGACTTACTAGTGCTGTGTCTTGAAGGCTCTCGAATTGACGACCGCTATCAAGTTCACTCTTAATAATGATATTTACTTCCTCTTCATCAAGCTTTATTCTCGAAGCAAGAATACCATCAATTCTACTCTTAACCATACTTGAGATTGCACCACTGCTTAATCCATATTGGCTGGCACGCTCTCGATTGATTTTCAATTGAATCTCCGGCAAACCATTTTCCATTGAAGTTTCGATTTCTCTTGCACCTTCAACAGCTTTAATTTCTGAAGCTAGGTCGTCTGAAATAATTCTAAGAGTGTCAATATTGTCACCCTTAACTTTGATGTCAATCATACTACCGCCCATTGCCATGCCACCTTCGGCACTCACCTTTATTTCTGCTCCCGAGATCTCTTGAAGTGCTGTACGAATTATATCAGCAATCTCTTTGTCAGACATCTCACGATTTTCAAGGGATGCAAGTTCGACATTAATCGTTGCTTTGTTTGTTGACGTCGCTCCGGTAATTGTACTCATTCCACCACCAAAACCAGTGCTGGACATAATTGACTTAATGTCATCACCAGCAACATCCAACATCGTTGCTTCAATATTTTCAACATATTTTTGTGTCTTATCTAACGCACTGCCTTCTGGAAGCTTAACACTCACAGAAAGTTGGCCCGCATCTGAAGCTGGGAAGAATTCCGCACCCACCACTGCGACAAGACCCATACTTAATACAAATATTATGACAGTGAATGCTATGATTGTTTTTCTGTGTTTTAAAGAAACCTCAAGCAAACCACGGTATTTCTTTTCAACAGCCTTAAATAATCCTGCCTTTTTCTCACCCGTTTTGAGTATTTCTGAGTCTGTATCCAACAGCTTTGAAGATAGCATTGGAACTATAGTCAAAGCAACCGCAAGTGATGCAAGAAGAGACATAACCACTGTAAGACTAAAATCTCTGAACATGATGCTTATCATACCTTCAACAAATACAAGAGGAAGGAATACAACAACAGTCGTCAAAGTTGATGCAAAAATTGCATTCTTAACTTCGTCAGCACCCTTAATCGCAGCCTCATGTGCTTCGAGACCTTCTGTTCTATATCTGAAAATATTTTCCAGAACAACAATGGAGTTATCTACAAGCATACCAACACCAAGGGTTAAACCACCAAGGGTCATCATATTGAGCGTGATACCGTTGAAATACACAAGTATAAACGTCGCAATAACTGATATTGGAATAGACAGTGCTATAACCAAAGTCGATCTAACGTGTCTGAGGAAGAGGAACAGTATAACAACGGCGAGAAGCCCGCCGAGAAGCGCTGAGTTTGTTACATTGTCAATTGAGTTTTCAACATTGGTTGCTGTGTCACTGAAGATTTCAAGTTGTGCACCTTGCAAAGAGCCTTGAATTTCTGATATGGCTTCTCTAAGATCTTGCGCAACTGCAACAGTATTGGCATCTGACGACTTCTGAACAGAAATATTAATTGTTCTTTCACCGTCTCTGTGAACAAGACCGTCAGGATCTTTCTCTACCAATCTAACATCTGCAAGTTCTTCAAGTCTAGCTTGTCCACCTCTTGGCAAAGAAATAACCAGAGATTGCAACTCGTCTACTGACTCAAACTCTCCGACTTGTCGAATATTCAATTCCAGCGGTCCTTTATTCATATTTCCAAGTGGCTTATTAAAGTTTTCCGACCCAATAACCTGAGCGAGTTGACCTGCTGTAAGGCCATAACCAGAGAGAATTTCTTCAGAAATGTTAATCTGTACTTCTTGTTCTTCGCCACCTGTAATCGATACGGATGCAACACCATTTAATCTCTCAAGTTGTGGTGCAACAATATCTTCTGCAAGTTGTTCAAGCTCACTAATGCTTTTGTCCCCACTCAGTGAGAGTGACATGATTGGCATCGCATTAATATCCAACTTTAGAACCATCGGTTCATTCGCACCGTCTGGCAAATAACCTTTAACCCTGTCCACACTTTCCCGAATATCTATTGACTTCATATCCATATCTGTTCCAAAGTCAAAATTCAAGATCGTCATGGCTGTGCCGTTCATAGCATTGGTTGATATTGATTCAAGACCTTCAAGCGTGGCTAAACTGTCCTCGATAGGCTTACCAACCATTTTTTCTACCTCTTTAGGTCCTGCACCATCAAATTGTGTAATAACAAGGGCTATAGGCAACTCAATGTTTGGGAATAGATCCACCGGCAATTTTGTTAAAGACACAACACCCATAATGATGATAATAAGCGTTAACATGATGACCGTGACTGGCCTTTTAACAGATATCTTTGATATATTCAATTCTATTCACCCCCATTAACCTTTAGAGGTGTACCTACTTCTATAAACTGTTGGCCTTCAACAACCAACTCATCATCGATATTTAAACCCTCTTGAATAACCGTAAACTCACCATTATCAAATTCTGTAATAACATAACGCTCTGCTGCTACACCATCTTGATTTATATAGACAATTTTTCCATCTGTTCTATCAAGAATAGATGTTGATGGGATAATTATTGAATCTGATGCTTCTTCAATGTTGATTTTCACATCAACAAACATGCCCGGCTTGATTTTGTGATCAGCATTGTCAAAGATCACTCGAACTGGGAATAGTCTTGTCTGAAGATTAGCAGATGGGCTCACCCACTCAACTCGTCCTTCAATAATTTCAGATGATACAGCAGGGATACGCCCTTGAATTACATCACCTGGATTCAAAGAGCCGATCACATTCTCAGCCACTTGAATATCAACATATACTTCATCCATGTTAATAACATCCGCGATCAATTGACCTCCGCCAACCGACTGCCCTACTTCAATATTTAAAGATGAAACAATCCCTGAAATTGGTGTTTTAAGGTCCGCATCCTCTTGTTGGGTAATGGCCTGTTCAAGTGCAATCTTTGCTTTTGACAATTGAACTTTAGCAGAATCAACGCCTGCAGTGCTTGCACCTAGTTCAGCTTGCTCATATTGAGCTTGTGAAATTGCAGCACCATTCGGATTTTCATAGAGTGCTTTCATTCTTTCAAATGATTTTACTGCCAAAGCATTCTGATCTACCATTGAATCCACTTGATGCTCAGCTGCTTCAAGTGACAATTTTGCATTTTTAACAGCACGATCTACATTCACTTTATCAAGAGTATAAATAGAATCGTCTTTATTGACTGTATCTCCAATTTGGACAGATAACTCAGTGATTTCGCCCGGAACCGTAGATACAAGTCTCACCATATTTTTAGGTGACAGCATACCATTGTAAGATAAGCTGCGATCTAGATCACCACTTTGAACAATTGTTGTTTCAACAGATTGTTCTTTAATTACTTCAACATTACTCATTTCCTTTGCATCGGCCTGCCCACAACCGGCTAAAGAACCTGCAAGCATCACAGATACTGCTATGACCGCTAATTTCCTTCGCATAATTCAACCTCCATCATATTCTCATAATCTCATTTCATTTCCACTTTTATCATACAAGGCAAGGTTGAATAGCCAATTATGTAATTCTTAATAATTCTTAAATCATCATGTTCAACTATCATCCTTTATTTAGAAATGATAAAGTAAAATATACGTGATACTATGTGATAATAATGTACGTTTAATTGGAGGATCTTATGGCTCAAGAACTTATTCATATAATAGAAGATGAAATAGAAATAGCAGAACTCATTCGTGATTACCTTGAAGATGAAGGTTTTCAAGTGATCATCTCTACCGATGGTCAAACCGGTATTGATCGCTTCGAGCAAGATAAACCACAACTTGTAATTCTTGATTTAATGCTTCCCAAAATGGATGGTTTTGAAGTCTGCAGACTTATGAGAAAGTCTTCGGACGTACCTGTCATTATATTGAGTTCAAAAAATACTGATATGGACAAGGTTCTCGCACTGGGGATTGGGGCCGATGACTATGTCACAAAACCTTTTAGTCCGATAGAATTAGTTGCTCGTGTTAAAGCCAACATTCGTAGATCCAGTCAACAGCATACAACTTCAAGTTCAAGCAACAACATTCTCACATTCAACAATCTTAAAATTGACAGTTCTGCTTATACAGTTCACGTAAGCGACAAGCTTGTTAATATGACCAATAAGGAATTTGAACTGCTAAAACTTTTAGCTAATAATCCAAATCAGGTCTTAACGAAAAATCAAATTATAAATGCTGTATGGGGAAATAATTTCTATGGAGATGACAACACCATTCCAGTTCACATTCGAAAAATCAGAGAAAAGATTGAAGAGGATCCGTCGAATCCAATATTCATATTGACAGTTTGGGGCGTCGGTTACAGATTTACCGGGGGGAAAACATATGAATAAACTGTTATTCCGGGTCTATTTATACCTACTAATAATGGTTTTAACATCTCTGGTTTTCATAAGCTCAATGCAGACTCAAATTTTCACAACTGGTGAATTCTATGGCTATACAATTATTCAAAAAGGCGAACTCCACACCTTTTTCCAGAGTTTAAACGAATTGATGAGAACCACATTCATAACTGAAGCAAAAACATATGATGAACTTATCAATACGCCGATTGATGAACTCGAGGCAAACTATGGAATTGGAGATACATTATCTTTATTGGCCGTACGAGATGGTAGTATGAACTGGGCTCCAGGTTCAGATAAAAAACTTGATTTGTCCGATGCTAATGTGAATTTTACTAGTAAGAACAAATCATATATTAGATATATATTGCCTCCAAAAATGAGTAAGGAAATATGGGTCATAAGCGCAAAGACATCTGACGGTATGGATATCGACTTTATTTGTCGATCTGATGAAGACTCACTTCGAATTATGAACAATTACGCACGTAAAGCCTACAAAATTCAAACTCGTTTTATTATATTTACGCTATGTTTGTCTTTTCTTCCTATCGGAATGTTTTTTTACTTTAGTTATATTCGACCACTTAATAAACTTCGACACGCAGCAAACTCTATTGCTCAAGGAAACTTGGACTTTAGCATTGAAACAAGAGGGCTCGATGAGATCAAAGATTTCACGAAGGCTTTTGAAAATATGAGGCATGAGTTAGAAGAAAGCAAGAAACGTGAAGCTTTAATCCTAGAAAACAGGCAGCAGCTCATTACAAACATCTCACATGACCTTAGAACACCCATTACCTCAATTTCAGGTTATGTTGAAGGTTTGCTTGATGGAAAGGGTGAAAATCCAGAACGCATGGACCGATACTTAAAGACCATTAAGTCTAAAACCGAGTATTTGAACTCAATGATCAATGATTTATTTCAGTTCTCCCAAATAGAACTTGGAAATTACTCATTGAACTGTAAGCTATGGAATAGCCGTGAGCTCACCAATTCTTTACTCGAACCGATAGAGCTCTCGTTCGAAGATTTGGACTGGAATCTTGAGGTTATTCGTCCGTTTCCATCTGCACCAATCAATGTAGATCATTCAAGAATCTCTCAAGTGGTTGAGAACATCGTTCAAAACAGTTTAAAATACACACCGGTCGGCGGATCTATCCACATTGAAGGATCTATTGAAGATCATAATTATGTCCTTACGTTCTCTGATACAGGTATAGGCATTGATAAAGACGCTCTTCCTTATGTCTTTGAAGCTTTTTTCAGAGAAGATAAAAGCCGAACGCAATCACTTGGTGGGTCTGGACTTGGGCTTTCCATATGTAAGAAAATTGTAGAAATGCACGGCGGACATATGAATATATCAAGCGAAAAAGGCGAAGGTACTAAGCTCGCCATATATCTTCCACTACAAAGTAAATTATAAGTTGTAGATACAAAACAACCCCCGTCGGTCATCTGACCAACGGGGGTTTTAAACTAATTTTCACTCGCAGAGGAGTCTTTAGTTGTATCGATTTCCTTGGTTGTTGTTTTTTCTTGAGTGCTCTTTAGTTCATACATCCGTTTGTCTGCTATTCGTACCAATGTTTCGTAGTCGCCTGAGTCTTTTTGGAAGAAAGCCACTCCGTAGCTGAATCTACAATAAATCTCACGATCAGCTGTGACTATTGGTTTTTCAACAAGATCACTCATAAAAGCGTTCATTCTCTTATGTAAATTCTCCTCTGAAATTTCATGAAATATTCCAACAAACTCATCTCCACCAAACCTGGCAAGAATATCTGAAGCTCTGGTAAGATCCTTTAAACGATCAACAAAACCCTTTATTAACGCGTCACCTTCTAAGTGTCCAAAATTATCATTGATCATTTTTAGACCGTTTAAATCGAACATTACAAGGGCGAATTCGTCATCATAACGTCTGGCTTTCATTTCCATCGTCTGATAATACTCTTCAAACCATCGTCTATTGAAAACTCCAGTCAATTTATCATATCTTGACAGATATACCGCTTCATTTTTAAGAGCTTGCTTATTAACAGCCATTTCAAGTTGAGTACGCAAGAAATCTACCATTACAAAATCATCTTCTTTAAATGCATTGCTGATTGGACTGTCCAGGTAAAGCATGCCATATAGTTTATCATGATGATAGATTGGCGTACCTATCGTTGAACGAATAGGTGCTAATTTTGCTTTATGTACTTTTAGCAGACTTGCATTTTCTAATCGATCAATATCGTTAATAATCTCAGTTGTTCTCAGTTGTCCATTTGTTTTCAGATATAAGTAACTTTCTTCAACCGGAATACTAAAGTCATCCATAAGTACGTTTTCATATCCTCGGTATGTCTCAGCCCTCAAAAGACCATCTTCACCAACGAGTAAAATGCTCCCTCTGTCAGCAAGCTCCAGACTATCAATTGCACCATCTAATATGATGTCAAAAAGAATACCCAAATCGTCAATACCAAGTATAGATTGAGTCAGTAAAAGCATGTCTTCTTTCATACGAACGAGATGATTCAACTGAATTTCGTAATGTTTTTGATCTGAAATATCGTATCCGCTTATCAGTTTTATATTTTTAAAATTATACTTCAAATCTGTAATAACAAGCCTAGTCCAGATCGGCTTTCTGCTTTTGTTCATTACACGAACATTATAGTCATGTACTTCTCCAGGCTCCCAGTCCAGTTTGCTTAAAGATGTTTCGAGCATCAAGCCATCTTCATAATCTATAATATCTATCCAATCTATAGCCTCAAGCTCAGATCTGTCATAACCCGTTAATAGAACAGCACTTTTATTGGCATAAGTAATCTTACCGTCATCTAAAACAAGAAGTGCAACAGGCACATGATTCATAAACATTCTAAATCGATGTTCACTTTCCATTAGACGCTCAGTAAGTGTGTCCCGATATGCTATTTCATTTTCAAGCACTTCGTGTTGAGCATCCAGTTCTGCCCTTTTATTATATGATACGAGCTCGCGCTTATGCCGCTGTTCGGTGAAAATCCATAGAGCAACAATAATAGCAATACTCAGTATAAGATCCCCATTTGGAATGTAAATGCTCTTACTGTTCGTAATAACATTAATAACATAAATAAGACCAGTGATTGTCGAAACCCTTCTAAATCCTTCAGCATCTACAATAAACAAACCCACCAGCAAAAGAATTAATATAAAAGCCTCTTCTCCATAATTAATCGTTGTGCCGTACCAACTATATATGGCTGCTAAAAATAGGGTTAAAAATAAAGTGACTTGGAAAAAAGGTTCTTTTCCCACAAATATCATAATCGCAAGAGATATTGTTAAAAATAAGCATGCCGAATAAAAGAGCCACTCCGAGTCTAAAAGCTCACCCAATACCGTGCATCTAATTACTAAAAAGACAGTTTGAAGTATCATAAAGAGAATCAATATCCGTCTAAGATAAACGAGATTATTTGATTTTCTTGCGACTTCAAAATCTTCTGCCGGCTCCGCCATTTCTATTTTAAATAAAGCGAGCACGCTCTTCACACGATCACCGCTTTCTATCTAAGAAGCCCCTTCATTAGTCGATCAACCACCACTGCACCCGCTCCGGTAAGAGCCTGATGTCTCGATATACCACTTTCACCTACATACATTTGGTATAAGTTCCTATCAACACTACTGTGCGCAAGGTGTTTGTTAATATTTCTATTCATAATATTATGCGCATCATAAATACCAGAAATAAAAATCTTCTCAGGATTGATCATATTGGCAATCGCACCAAGGCCACGCCCAATATATCGACCTGTATCACGAATTATTTGTTGAGCAACTTGGTCTCCTTGTAGTGCCATTGTATAGATCATATCTGCATTTACATTTGCTAAATCATAATGAATATATTCAAGAAGTTTATTAATTTCTCCTTCTTCAAGTTTATTAATAAATCGAGAAACAATACCATTGTATGTTGCGACAGCTTCAAAACAGCCTGACTTTCCGCAAAAACACTTGATATTCTCGGATGAGACCTTGTGATGTCCAACATTACAGGCTCCAAAATTGAATCCTGAATAAAGTTCGCCATTCATATAAACGCCCGTATATATACCTTCTCCAATATGAACATGAACAAAGTTGTTACAGTCAGAACCCGCGCCATATAGTCTTTCACCAACAGCCATAGCTGAGCCCATACCACTTAAATACACTGGCGAGTGGAATCGATCTTCCATGATTTTTCCGAAAGCAACCTCACGCCACTGAAAGTCTCTTGCTCTGCGTATATATCCGGTCTCAGCATTGACTAGTCCATCAATTGTACAACCAATGCCTAAGAGGATTTCATCTGAAGTTTCAATGAGTTCTTTTTCTCGATCGATAACTTGTCCAAGAACGTCAAAAACAGCCCATAATTGGCGCCCTTTATCATAAGGAAGTGTTCGTATGTTCGTAAAATGACCATTTAAGTCCATACGACCAATCTCCATACCATTTTTACCTAAGCTCACTGCCAGAATAATAACTTTTTCAGAATTCAAGTCCATAAGTGTCGGCTTACGTCCGCCCGTCGAAACCCCTTCACGCACTGCTTTTACAATACCTCTATCTTCTAATTCACGACAATTAGAAGATACGGTTGCAGCATTTAATTTTAATACTCTAGAGATATCCGCCTTAGAAATAGGACCCATTTCTCTTATAACATTGAGAATAGCTAAGGTATTAATCTCTTTCATTTTGTTCTTATCAACTGTGAAGTAATCCAAAATACCCCTCCAACTATATGATGAAAATAATTCTATTCTTATTAAATAGTTTCTTTACTGAATAAACTAAGATGTGGGTTTATTATATCGCGACTCGCCATCTCCATCAAGTAAAATATGAAAGCCCCTGAATTCAGAGGCTTCATGTCACTATTACATATCTTTCATCTCAAGAAGTATTTCTTTAATTTCCTTAAGGTTGTCTATAAATATCTTCACAAGTTTAGGATCAAACTTCTTTGCATTCTGCGATTCAATGAAGCTTACCGCCTTTTCAAATGACCAAGCTTCTTTATAAGCTCTCCGATGGCATAATGAATCAAAAACATCAGCCATTGCAACAATTCTTGCCATAAGAGGTATTTCCTCCCCAACAAGACCTTGCGGATATCCTGTTCCATCCCAGTTTTCATGATGATGTCGAGCGATCATTGACGCTGAATCCATCAATGTGAGTTTAGAATCCTTGAGAATTTCGTATCCAATATCTGCATGTTTTTTGATTTGTCCAAATTCTTCGTCTGTTAGAGGGCCTGGCTTATTTAGTATGTTTTCAGAAATACCAATTTTACCAACATCGTGCATCGGCGCTGCCATTCGAATCATTTCAGCTTCTTGTTCTGACAGACCATACTTCAGCGCAAGTGTATAAGTAATTTCAGAGACTCGTCTTACATGATTTGCAGTCTCTTTCGATCGGCTTTCAACGACCTCACCAAGACGATATATTACTTCTTTTTGCGTACTTAAAATTCGCTCATTCAAGTAAACATTGTCAAAAGCCACGCTGATGTTCGTGCTAAATAAATTCATGAGTTCTCGGTCTATTTCAGAGATCTCTCTAACACCTTTAAATATGATATAATTTTCAATTTCACCTAAGCTTTTATAATATCCAACAAAGACATTGTCTCTAAATACCGGGCGCTGTACTTTCTCCGCTTCAAGTAAGCACTCGATAATCTCATCACTTGCCACATCATCAATTCGTTTATTGATAAATTCCTCGTACTCTCCGCAACCCGCGAGTACAATTAAGTGTCCGTTCTTACGCGTAGCTGCAAGTCCAGATGATTTTCTAAGAAAAATTGCTTCTTCTTCGAGACCATACATAGAAATCATTTGCATTATAAGACCTGCAGTAAATTGTTTTAGCGAGCTCAATTCAAAGAGTCGATTTGAAGCTTCTACAATTTTATGAAGTCCAATACGATTTTTCTCAATAATAACTAGATCTTTATATGAACGAAGTGCTGAAACAAGTGATGTAAACAACTTTTGAACCGTTAGTTCCGTCTTTGTCTTATAGTCGTTTATATCATAATCAATTATAACGCGTTCTTCAGGGGCTTGACCCGGTTGCCCGGTTCTTAAAATAATTCGAACCAGCTTGTTTTCTAAAACGTCACGAATATGCTTCACGAGTTGAAGACCAGCGTCTTCTTCTTCCATAACAACATCAAGGAAAACGACTGCGATGTCTTCCTCTTTTTCCAATATAACCTTTGCTTCCTTGCTTGAGTAGGCGCTTATAAATTCAATTTTTTTATCTTCAAATTTAAAATCATGAAGTACAAGCTTCGTCGTATTATGAACCACATCTTCATCGTCGACAATAAGTACTTTCCAAGGCTCTGAGTATTCTTCTATTAATTCTCCTTCTACTTCTGGTTCTTCATCTTTAAATACAAGCAATTCATCATTCATATTTAGATTCATAATTGTCCACCTCCATACCCGGAATGAATAATTTAACCGATGTCCCTTGGTCAGGTGCACTTACAATCTCCATTTTGCCCCCGAATACATCACTGATTATCTCTTCAATATTACTAAGTCCAATGCCTAGATGCCCATCTTCTAGGTCTGTTGTAAAATACGGATCTCTCGCACGACTCAGAAGTGATTCCGACATGCCGCATCCATTATCCGACACCTCTAATATAAAAGCATCTTCCACCATTTTCCCCAACACCCGAATACGACCTTTATTATCATCTTTAAAAGCATGCGTGATTGCATTCGATATAAGTTGTATAGCCGAATATGCAATGTAACTGGACCTTTTAATTATAGGCAAATTAGGCTCAATCAATAATTCTAACTCAATAAATCGGCTGGAATTTTCAAGAAATGCCAGTTCTGATGCATTTTTTAAAACATCTGACACAGATATCATTGAGTTGTCTATTTCAAAATCTAAATGATCGATACTATGAATCTTTTCAATTTCTGATAGGATCAAGTTTAAACGATCATCAAATTTCTGAATGGCCATTTTACGGTTCTTGAGATATTCGTCGAAGTCGGACCTCTTCATAGATCCATCTTTGTACATATTTGCGAGTTGCTCGATTTTCTCCTTTGAGAATCCAATCTCCATAACCATCTCTTTAATATGAATTGAAGATCTTAAGCTTCCTTTCAACAGAATAGTATAGAGCCGCTGACTCAAATCAATTTGTATACGCATCTTTTCCATGTTTTCTGGACGAAGGACGATTTCAGTTTTGCTTTTAGTGCAATCATTGATCCTCAGTCTCAATTTATCGTTTTCCTCTTTTAATAGTTCATGCTCACCAATTAAAACTTCACAATGTTCTTGAACTTCCAAAAGTTCTTTTGTGCGCTTATCGACCATACTATTTAAGTCTTGGTCAAGCATATCAGTAAGTCTTTCTTTTTCTTCTTCTAAATAATCATTCATCAAATGTTCTTTACGATTCATATACCAAAGAGCAACAATAAGAGTCACTAGAGCAGTCATTATAGAAACACCTATGAGGAGTGGTACCAGGTCTCGGATTTCATCTGTTGGTCTGTTGATCATTACAGCATTATTGGGAATAGCTATAGACTCAAGACCGAACCTCTTGAGTTCTTTATAATCAAAATAGAGCACTGGCTCAACCTGCTTAAGAATATCGGGATCTGCTTTGACACCTTGAAGATTAGCTATTGTATATTCCGCAGCCACCTTTCCATGCTCATAACCATCAGTTAAAAAGCCACCCACAATGCCTTCTGACAAGTAGAATTTCCACATGCCATACACAGGAGCAGGACTACGTTTATAAATTTCATCTAGACCTTCATTGTACGTATAGTTTCGATCGTTCTCATCAACATTGAAAAGGAGTAAAAGAACTGCGTCCATTCGTTTAAGGCCATCTAATTTATTGTCGATTGCATCAAGACTTGATGACATATAGAATTCAATCTCTTGGTCTCCCTCAAAGCTATCGACCGCTTCTCTAACATTTGAAAGCACCGCTTGACCTGTGACAGTTTCATCTGTGACAATGAGTATTTTACTATCGTTTGGGTGGATTGAAGATATCTGTTTCAAAGTACCTTCAATGTTCACTTCTTCATATGCACCTGTATATCGACTTGGTAAACTAGAGTTAGACTCCGTTCTGTTCAGTCCAACAAACACCACTGGTGTGTTACCAAATATCTCTTGATTATACTCCTTAACATAATTGAATGCATTATTATCAGCTGTCACTATAACCGAAAACTCAGTGTCTTTGTATTTCTCTGCAAAGTACTTCGCAAAATTGTCATAGTGTGCATCACTACGACGTCGTTTAGTATCCATGTATTCTTCATGCACTAAAATAGAGGCCCTTTGATTGTCGATCGTCTCAAAGAAGCCTTGTGATATGTCTCTCGCCCATGAATTCTGCGGATCATAGGATTGCAAAAAAAGCACATGATGTTTGTTCTCATTTGCAAATGTGCTTTGAAGTGGAGCTATAACGTTTGCTACCAGTAGTATGAAAATAATTAGAATCCATAGATTTTTTCTCAATCTTACACCCCATTTACGCATTTGTTTTAATAATACCCTCTTGACCCTCTGTTTTATCATGTTCATGCTATTTATTTACAATTATTTTGACTACAATGAGTTCATAAAAATCTACGTAAAAAAAGATGTGATGCTTCTGGCAAATCCCAGAAACATCACATCTTGTGTGTTTAATTCATTAATAAATGGATTTCAATTATTGTTACTCGTCAATATCGTGGAAATCAACGTCATCGGCTTCTCTTAAAGGCTTTTGTGGACCTCTATCATCTTCATGGCTTTGCTCTGAGTAATCATGCTGCTCTTCTTCTTCTGGCGGATTCTCAAACGAACTTTGAGTTTCTCCAGCAATATTCTTGCTACGCATGATATACCAAACTCCGGCTGTAATCAATAGTACGATCCCAAGAGGTGTTGCAAAGATTAATCTCGACATAAATCCAAGGACCGAGAGCATCATGAACATCACCAGAACCGCGATTAAACATCCAAAATTACTAGAATATGTGTATCTCATCCTGACCCCTCGCTTTCTGATACTTCTATTGTACTAGAAATGGAATCATGATGACAATATGATTTTTCATAGTTAATCAATTATTAATGCATCCTTAAGAATCATGGGGATGATTTCCAGAGGAATATTCGAAAAAAACCTCCTGAAATGTTTATCAGGAGGCCTATAAGGTATTGGAGAGGATTTATTTAAATACCTTTTGCAACTTTATAAATACTGTCTTTTAGTGAAACAATACCATCTTGGATTTGCTTCAGATCATGACGTGTCAATTGTTTATTCATAACTACAAGTTCACCGCCAACCATAACGGTTGATACATTGCTCGGATTGGCTGAATAGACTAAAACAGAATAGTAATCAAATATTGGCTGCATATTCACAGATTTTGTTTCGAGTACGACTAAATCTGCTTTTTTTCCAACCTCTATTGATCCAATTACATCCGCCATGTGTATAGCTCTGGCACCACCGATCGTTGCCATTTCAACCACATCTCTTGCAGGAAGTAAACTTCTGTCATTGTTAAACAGCTTGTGAATCTTTGGGACCAATGCCATTTGAGTCATAATATCAAGCGTGTTCCCGCTCATTGGACCATCCGTACCTAGTCCAAGTTTCATCCCGCGTTTCATCATCGAAACCACAGGGGCAACACCTTTTGCACCTTTTGAGTTTGCACCTGCATTATGAATCACACCGACCTTATTTCGTTCAAGTAAATCAAGGTCATCTTCTGAAACAGATACACAATGTGCTGCAATAAGACGATCTGATAAAACACCAATATCATTCAAGTATTGAATCGGACTGCAGCTATACTCTTCCTGATATTTTTTTGTTTCAAATTCCATCTCTGCAACATGCATAATCATAGGAACATCGTGATCTTGAGCCACCTTTAAACACTCAATCAAGTGTTCTGAGTCAAGAGTATATGGTGCATGAGGGGCAATTGCAGGAGTAACGAGCGGATCGTCCTTCCACTTTTTTATAAAAGCTTCACCAATCTCAATACCACCATAGGGTACTTCTGAGTCGGGTGAGATAAAATCCACCACAGTCTCTCCAAGAACAGCCCTGATACCCATCTCTTTTGCAGCTTCCGCCACTTTCTCTTCAAAGAAATACATATCAGTAAAGGTTGTCACGCCACCTAACAGCATTTCTGAAATTCCATATTTTGCGCCTAAGTAAACAAGTTCACCATCTACAAGTTCCTTCTCAAGTGGAAAGAGATAACGTGTCAAACGATCCGGCACATCATCACCTAGACTTCTAAACGCAACCATAGACGCATGAGTATGGCCATTTATCATGCCAGGCATTAAAATGCCGTTTTCGCCATCAACTTCTTTGTCCACTTTATATTTCGTTAGAAGATCACTCTTGCCAACGGCTTCAATAGTATCACCACATACTATTACGACACCATTCTCAATGATCTCTTTTTCATCATTCATGGTTATTATGTTTACATTTTTAATAGCTGTTATTGCCATGTTATCAAATCCTTAATTTGAAACCTCACGGTTCCAACGATCAATCCAGTCACTCTTTGCCGCGTTTACTTTAATTTCATCAATAACCACAAGTGAATTGATAAGCTCTGTACCGTAAGTTAGGCCAGTTGCTTCTTCTTCTGTTAACGAAACATTTGTGTTTACTGGTGAATCAATTTTATCAAGAGCATTTGCTTTTTGAACTTCTTCACTTAACATCCAGTTGATGAATTTCTCAGCAAGTTCTTTATTCTCTGATCCCTTGATAACATTGATTGTATTAAGGTTTGCAAATGCACCTTCTGTTGGGTTAACCCACTCAGCTGTTGGAACAGCTTCTTTAATTCTACCAAAAGCAAAATCTTGAGCTACGCCAATAACAATTTCACCTTGAGTGAACATATTTACAAGTTCTGAAGAACGACCGTATGTTTTCACTAGATTTGGTTTGAGTTCAGTCAGTTTCTCAAACGCGTCATCTGAATTTTCAAGTGCATCTGTACCTGCAACAGTACCTGATAATACAACCATCGCTGGGCCAGCAGTTGTTGTGATCTCAGGAATTGAAAGATTTGATTCAAATTCCGGTCTCCATAAATCAGTCCAAGATACAACCGGAGCATCTACCATTGCTGAATCATATATTATACCTGTTCTGTTTAACGTGTATGCAGGACCATATCCAACGCCATGTGGTTGTTTCGCTATTTCATAAACACTGTCCATGTTTGGAATGTTTGCTGTATCCAGTTGTTCAAACAATCCTTCTTCAATGCCTTCTATAGCAAATGAACCTGCTAAGAAGATAAGATCCACTGTTGAATTTTCCATTGTTCTAATTTTATTCAATCTGTCAGAGTTATTTCCTGTTTCTAGAATTATTTTTACATTGTTTGCTTGTTCAAATGGATCAAATACATTTTTACGCAATTTGTCTTCATTATAACCCCATGTTGAGATTATAAGTTCTACAGGCTCACCAGAATTCTCATCTGCCACCTCTTCAGTTGCTTCTACTGCTTCTGTTACTTCTGCGGCTGGCTCTTCTTTAGGTGTACAACCTGCGAATAAGCCCATTACCATAACCACCATTAACAATAATGAAAGTGTCTTTTTCATGATCTTTTCCTCCCTACAATTAGACTAGAATAATTTTCTCTTTTGGTATAAATAAATTGACTTGATCGCCGTTATTGTAACGGTCATTTGATCCGTCATTAACCACTAAATCACCTAATTCAGTCTCTACAATGTACTGATATCCCTTGCCTAAGAATGTGCTAATACCAACTGTTCCTTTTATGACATTCTGTGCATTTTCGTAGTCCTCACCCAGAATCTCAATGTCCTCAGGCCTCACAGCACCTTTAATCAGTGATCTGTCAAATGTACGATTTGACTCAACATTGAAGCTCAGCCCATTACTCGTTTTCATTGATTGTATTTCACCATTTACTCGATCTAAAGTTAAGTCTAAAAAGTTTTCATAACCCACAAAATGTGCAACAAATTCTGTTTTAGGGTTATCATAAATGTTCTGAGGTGTATCTAAATGCTCAATAACGCCTTTATTCATGACTGCTACTTTGTCTGATATCGAAAAACATTCTTCTTGATCGTGGGTTACGTAAACTGTCGTTATCTTAAACTCTTGCTGAAGCTTTCTAATTCCAACACGCATTTTCACACGTAGTTTCGCATCTAAATTACTTAGCGGTTCATCAAGAAGTAAAAGATCTGGTTTAATAATAAGGGCTCTAGCTAAAGCAACACGTTGCCGTTGTCCGCCAGACAGTTCCTTAGGATATCTATTTGCATACTCCTCTAAGTCTACGATCTCTAATATTTCAGAAACTCTACTTTTAATAACTTCTGGTGATTCTTTTCGCATTTTAAGACCAAAAGCCACATTATCTGCAACATTTAAGTGTGGAAATAATGCATAACTTTGAAAAACGAATCCAAAATTTCTTTTGTGTACATCCACATTTGTATAGTCTTTACCGTCAAATTTAAACTGACCCGCATCTGGCGTTATAAATCCTCCAATAACGCGAAGCGTCGTTGTTTTACCACATCCACTCGGTCCGAGCAAAGATATGAGTTCACCTTTTTCAATATCTAAGTTCAAGTCTTCCAGTATGGTGTTTTTCCCATAGCTCACTTTAATATCTTCTAAATTTAAAAGTGCCATTGTGACCTCCTAATATCGTTGCAGTATTCTTTCAACATATTATTTTGTAAAGAAACTCAGTCCAAGTGTCCGTTCAATTGCAAACATAAGCACCGCTGTCATAATCATTAATATGACTGACAATGCTGATATTGTCGGATCAAAATAGTATTCTACATAACTCATCATTTGAATCGGTAAAGTGCTCACGCCAGGACCACTTAAAAATATTGATATTGGCACATTGTTAAATGAATTGATGAAAGCCAATATGAATGCCGCGATCACACCCGATGTAACATTGGGTAAAATAACGATAAAAAACGTTTTTAATCCACTCGCACCTAAACTGATGGCTGCTTCTTCAATGGAATAGTCAAAATTCTCCAGACTTGAAGAAATAACCCTTATGATATATGGCAAAATAACAATGGTATGCCCAATAAGTAAACTTGGAATAATATCCATTTCAAATCGAATAATCAAGAATTTAAGCAAGGAAAAACCAAAAACAATACCCGGAACAATAACTGGTGATAAAAATAGTCCCTGCACAAACCCTTTACCTTTGAATGAATATCTACTTAATGCATATGCCGCTGGTATACCAATAAGTAGAGCAATCAAAGTTCCTATGACTGCAATCTGAATACTGATTACAAATGTTCTTGCAAACATTTCTACTTCGAAAATATTTTGAACCCACTTTAAAGAAAATCCCTTTGGCGGAAACCTCAAATAACTATCTGTTCCAAATGCCGTCGCTGTAATAATGACAAGTGGCGCCAGTAGAAAGATATATACTGCCAACGTAAAAGTGGTCAGCAATTTGTTTTTATACATAATCTTCACCTCTCACTGTATCCTCTTAGCCTCTTGAACTATTAATACGCGATGCCATCATATTAATAATGCTACTCACGATTAATGTTGTGACAATCATTATTGTTGCAACTACCGCCGCAGTGTCCCAATCAAATAGAGACATAGCGCTTTGATAAATCAGTGTTGAAAGCACTTTCGCTTTACTGCCGCCAAGCAATTGAGGTGTTGTATAAGCTGTTATGCTTCCTGTAAACACCAGAATGCTTCCAACAATTAGACCCGGAACACTCAGTGGAAACACCACTTTGAAAAACGCCTGGAATCTTGTCGCTCCAAGACTTTCTGCAGCCTCCGTCAAGTCTCCATCAATGTTTTCCATAACACCAACCAGAGACATAATCATTAGTGGGAGGAATAAATAAAGCAGACCCATGACTATAGAAAATTCATTATAGAGTAAACTCAGTGGTTTACTAATAATGCCGATATTCATAAGTACAGTATTTACGATACCGCGCTTTCCAAGAATGACCATCCAACTGAAGGATCGAACCACAGCACTGGTCAACAATGGAAATACAGCAAACATAATGTAAAGCCCTCTGACTTTTTTATTGGTTCTTGAAATATAATACGCTGTTGGGAACCCTAAAATTGTTGCTAAGATTGTTGTTACAACACCTAGTTTTATCGTTCTCATATAGATTTCTAAATAATACTCATCTTTAAAGAAGTCAAAATACCGACTCAGACTAAATCCACCGTCAACGACAAATGTATTGCCGATCGATGCAAATAGCGGAATGATTAAGAAGAAAATCAGCAGCAACATCCCTGGCATTAAAAACAATGCAAGACCTTTCTTTTTCAAACCATATCTCCCCTAACTTTTCACTTCTCCTGTA
>Ga0070724_10000577_pt1 | contig 25102 bp, 20 predicted proteins | sample tdDd001_FD_67278 | JGI IMG/M metagenome (GOLD analysis project Ga0070724, IMG submission 67278) | Marine sediment microbial communities from the Atlantic coast under amendment with organic carbon and nitrate - tdDd00.1 | ecosystem: Environmental > Aquatic > Marine > Coastal > Sediment | place... | reverse complement strand
CTTGGTCGTCGACCTCGATGAGGTTTTCGAACACAAACATCAAATCTTGGATCTGCGTTGCCATGTCTTCATCTTGCTCGCGGATCTGATCCATCAAGATACCTTCGACGCTGTTGTCCATGAAGTTCATGATTTCAGCTGCAGCCTTAGTACCACCAATTTTGGCCGCTTGCGCGCCCGCTTGACCGGCAAACTGTTTCTCCATGATCTCATTCAGCTCTGCAAGCGCTGATGGTTGCACTTCTTCTAAGTTGGCGATACGCATCATCAAATCAAGACGAACCCGCTCAGGGAACTGAGACAAAATCTCGGCAGACTGATCCGCTTCAAGGTACGACAATACAATGGTTTGGATCTGCGGATGCTCATTAATAATAATGCTGGCCACCTGACGCGGGTCCATCCATTTAAGCGAATCGAGACCTTTCGAACCCGTGCCAAGTAAGATCTGATCCACCAAGTTATTGGCTTTATCTTCACCAAGTGCTGCCACTAACGCGTTCCGCATGAAGTCTTCACTACCCATGCCGATGTTAGTGTACTTCTGAATATCTTCTAGAAAAGCGCGGTGTACTACGCTGACCTTGTCTGAGTTCAGATCAGCGGCTTTCGCCATAGCGCTACCTACTCGCTGAACTTGTTTTGGCTCGAGATGGCGAATGATCCCCGCCGCATCAGATTCACTCAAGCTCAGCAGCAAGATAGCCGCACGCTCTTCACCAGGAATACTGGCGACATCAATCGTCGGTTCTGCGCCTTCTTCGGTCGTTGCAACTTCGTTAGCCATCTGTCACCCAATTCTTCACAACTTGTGCCGCCAGCTCTGGTTCGTTGGCCACAAGGGCACGAACCGCTTTTAGCACGTCTTCATCTTTATGTAAGTTTGGTAAGTCGATACCCGAGCCAAACTCGAAGCTATCGCTACCATCAATGTCACTGCCAATCAGGCTGGTGTCGCCATCCGCAGACAGTGGTAATCCGTCGGTACCAAATTCGCCTTCATCCTCATCCACATGCGGGTTGAGCAGTTTCTTCATTGCCGGACGAACCAGTATCAAAATAATCGCGATGATCACGAGCGCACTGGCCAACCAACGTATCCACTCGTTAAAGTTAGGGTGATCCCAAATTGGTACATCGGCCATCACTTCCATTTCTGGCTCGGCAAATTTCACACTCAATACATTGAGTAAATCGCCGCGCGCTTGATTAAAGCCTACCGCACCGACTAAAACCGTTCGAATCGCTTCCAGTTCGGCTTGCGCGAGAGGCTGGTAGGTCACATCTCCAGTTTCCGCGTTTACGCTTGGTTTATGCCGGATCGCTACCGAAACCGTTTGGCGATTGACGACGCCAGTCTGTTTGCGCTCATGGCTAATGGTGGTGTCGAGTTCAAAGTTACGAGTGGCCTCTTTATGTACCGAACCTTGGCCCAGTACGCTGCCATCTTTCATCTGCTTCACATCTTGCGGGATAGAAGCATCGGCTGGCGGTTGGTTACTGAGCGCACCTGGTACACCTGCAACCACATTGCCGTTGTTATAGTCTTCCAGCGTGTATTCGCTGCGGGTCGCAGGAGTATTGGGGTCAAACTTCTTACGGGTTTGCTCCACCGCACTGAAATCAAGCTCAATATCGACTTGTGAGGTGTAGTTACCAAGCCCCAAAATGGGGATCAATACCGAATCTATTTTCTCACGCAGTGCCTGCTCTTGACGGCGTTCTAACTCATGTTCTTTGCGTCTGGCTGTGGCCAATGGATCTTGCGATCCCGAGCTAAGTAGGCGGCCGTGTTGGTCGGTGACGGTCACACGGGTGGGTTTCATGCCCGGTACGGCGCTGGCCACCATGTCTACGATGGAATCGACTTCTTCTTGATCCAAGTTTTTACCCGTAGCCAAGGTTAAAAATACCGTTGCTGAGGCTTCTTGGTTATGACGCACGAAGACACTTTGTTTAGGTAGAGCTAGCAAGACCTGCGCTTTACGTACCAAACGAATTTGTTCAATGGCTTTGGCGATTTGGCGCTCGCGGCTCAACTTTAATCGCTCTTGTTCCAAACGCTGTGATACACCAAAGCCCATATCTTGCAGCAAAATATCATCACCAGCTTGATCGGGCTGATTCATCCCGGCGCGAGTCATATTAAGCTTGATGTTGCTGTAGTCGCTCACTGGAACGCGAATCGTATTGCCTTCCAGTTTGTATTCAATTTTTTGTTGGTCAAGGTAATCGAGGACGGGGATCAGCTCTGCGGTTTCATAGGTGCCAAGTGGGCGTAGCTCTGGCTCGCGAACCCAAAAGAACACCATCACAATCAAAGCAACACAGATAGAAATTGCGACGACCAGTACCACTTGACGCAAGAGGTCAAGATCGCCCATCGCCATATCAAATTTAGACGAGCTTTTTTCATCAAGATCGAGGTTTTGCCCATCGGTATCGAGATCGCTTGCGATCATTCCGCCGTTAGTCGAGCCATCAGATACTGCGAGATCTGTTGTTTGTTTTTCTTCCGCCACAATCAATTACCTGTATTAGACTGGCATGTTCATCAGCTCTTTATAAGCTTCAACAAGTTTATTTCGTACTTGAATTGTCGCGTCAAACGCCACACTGGATTTGTTTCGAGCAATCATCACATCCGACAAAGAGACATTCGGATCGCCCTGATCAAAGCGAGTTGCCATTTCACCGGACTGCTTTTGCAACGCATTGACATTATTTACGGCTTGGTTAAGTAAAGCACCAAAGTCTGAAGAAACTTGCTGACCTGTGGCCGGGCGGGTGGTATTGGTCGCCTCGAGCATCATGGCTTGCATTTCTTGATTTAATCCACCAATTTTCATTGTTTCTCCAACAGTCAATAAATTGACCCGCATAATAAATAATACTTTGACGCTGCAAGTTGCATGCCAGTCGCTCTAACCCCTAAGTATGAAGGGGATCAGCTAGGAATATCAATACCTGAATCACGCATTTTTGCTAACTTATAGCGCAGGGTACGTGGGCTAATGCCTAATTTTTCCGCCATTTCTTTACGGCGGCCATTGCACTCCACCATAGTCTCTAAAATAATAGCGTATTCTTGCTCTCGCAGTTCAGAACCCAAACCATCTGCTGCAGAAGTTGCCTTAGCTAGAGGGTTATTCGGTTCGGCGATAGGTTTCACGCTCGGTGTCGCGACTTCCCCGCTTTCGACCACCGACTGCAAGCTGTTGGCGTCTTGCCAATCGACCCCTTCGAGCAAGATATGCTCGGCGTCGATATCATGGTGCTCACTTAAGATAAGAGCTCGCTGAACCACGTTGTCGAGTTCACGTACGTTACCCGGCCATGGGTAGCTTAATAGCTTGCTTAATGCTCGGCTTGAAATACCAGGGACAGGTAAACCCAGTTTTTGACAGTTACGTTCCACTAAGTGTTTCGCCAGCGGTTCGATATCTCCTTGACGCTGAGCAAGCGGCGGCCAAGAAATTGGGAAGACGTTTAATCGGTAATAAAGATCTTCTCGGAAGTTCCCCTCAGAGACGTACTGCTTTAAGTCTCGGTTACTGGTGGCCAGCACTCGAACATCCAGCTTAATGCTTTTACGACTGCCAAGGCGCTCGACTTCGCGCTCTTGTAGAACACGGAGCAGTTTGGCTTGTAAGTTCATATCCATTTCACTGATCTCGTCGAGCAAAATGGTGCCACCCTGAGCTTGTTCAAACTTACCCGGACACGCTTGAACCGCGCCGGTAAAGGCGCCTTTCTCGTAACCAAATAGTGTGGCTTCTAGCATGTTATCAGGGATCGCCGCACAGTTGATGGCGACAAACGGGCCACTGTTACGGGTTGACGCGTTATGGATGTAACGTGACATCACCTCTTTACCACTGCCGCTAGGCCCAAGAACCATCACGTTAGCGTCGGTTTTCGCAACTTTGTCGGCCAAAGCGAGCAGCTTGATGCTTTTCTCGTCGGCAACCACGGCATCGCCGCAGTCATCGCTTTTTACCGGCGCATAGCGGCTGACCATATTGAGTAATACTTCTGGGGCAAAAGGCTTCGCCATGTAGTCAATGGCACCCTCTTTCATCGCCGCGACCGCGTCTTCAATGTTGGCATAAGCGGTCATCAGCAATACGGGTAGCTTAGGCCAATGCTGCTTAATGTTTCGCAGCAGCGCTAGTCCTCCCATGCCGGCCATTTGCACATCTGAAATGACGATATCGACTTCTTGTGACTTCAGCACTAGCAAGGCTTGCTCTGCGCAATCAGCTTCAACCCATTCGTAGCCGGCTAAGGCCAACGTATCGACTAATGCTTCGCGTAGACCTTCGTCATCCTCTACGATTAATACTTTGCTTTGCGCCATCATTCTTCTCCAGAGTTTTGGTTTGCAAGGGGCAGACAGACAGTGAAACAAGCACCATCTCCCGGCTCTGAAATCAGTTCTAAACGCCCCTTATGGGCGCGAGATACCATTTGTACCACCGCAAGTCCAAGGCCAGTACCTTGAGAGCGAGTCGTAAAAAAGGGTTCCATAATTTTTTGTTGTAGCTCAGCGGGTACACCCGGCCCGCTATCTTGTACCGATACTTTCAATTCGTCTGCCACCACTCGGGCAAACACATCAATCTGAGTGCCTTTGCCTGCTATCTGAATGGCATTAATCACCAAGTTACTAATGGCAGATGCAATCGCATTGGCGTTACCCATCAAGGCCGCGTCTTTATCCTCTACTTCTAAACAGTAGTCGATTTGGTTGTTTTTAATCGCAGTTTCGACCATAGGTTGAAACTCATTCACCAGCTCTTCGGTGGTAAACGGTTTGACCACTTTGTTGTCCCCGCCTTTAGCAAACAGCAGCATGTCGTTCACTTGCTTTTCCAAGTCGTGTAACCGATCGAGCAATTTATTCTGGAAACGGGTTCGAGTTGTTGCTGGCAAGTTCGGCGCCCCTAGGTTCGCGGCGTATAGCATGGCACTCGATAACGGCGTTCGCACCTGATGCGCTAAGGACGCCACCATTCGGCCAAGGGACGATAAACGCTGTAGGTCGCTCACTCGCGACTGTAGCAAACGCGTTTCGGTTAAGTCGGTGATCAAAATCAGCTGACCTGTCGTGGAAGCGGAAATCGCCAAACGGACTTTGCGACCATTGCGTAGCGAGATCTCATGGCCATCATCTTCACGCGGAGCAAAGGCCGCTTGAATAACTTCAAACCACTTACGCCCCAGCAGCTCAACCTCTAGCAATCGCTCCGCTTCTGGGTTCGCTTCACAGATAACACCCTGGGTATCGAGCAAAATAACCCCGGCAGGCATCACATCTAGCACTTGCTTATAACGAGAAACTTGCTCTTCCAAGCTTCCTAGTAGCGGGTTTGAATCTTGTAACTCGGTTGATGACATGACAGGTTTCCGACTAAAAACAACAATAGCCTGTTATGCATATTGCATGCCAGGCTATTTTGTATTTACTAACAATTACTTACCGCACAACAACCATGCTAACGGATCAGTCAAATCATTGACATGTTAACGGTTCAAGTTGTACTTACGCATTTTCTCAACCAAAGTGGTACGACGCATTCCGAGCATATCGGCAGCACGGGCAACCACGCCCCCTTGTGCTTCTAACGCTTGGCTTATCATGTTCACTTCGACATCGGCAAGCAACTCTTTTAAGTTAACCCCTTCCGGTGGTAACTCTTGTGGGTGATCGACCCCATCTTCAATATCAAGTGGGACATCATCAAAGCTAAAGTCTTCTGAAAAGATGTCTGCGAGAATGTCACGCTCTTGCTCTTCGATACTTTTATCTGGCAGTTGATTTTCTGGATGAAACTCAGGGATATCACTATAGCGATATTTGGTTGGCAAATGGTTTACATCCACCAAGCTGTTCGGGAATAGGATCACCATTCGCTCAACCAGGTTGGCCAGCTCACGCACGTTACCCGGCCAATCGTGTTCCATCATTGAATTAATGGCACGCGGAGTGAAGCAGATAGGTTGGCCACCTTCGGCTTCCATGCGGGTCATCAACTCTTTGAGCAGTAAGGGGATATCTTCACAGCGCTCTTTGAGTGCGGGCATATCTATAGGGAACACATTCAAGCGATAGAATAAGTCTTCTCTGAAGGATTCATCATCTATCATCCGCTCTAAGTTACGATGCGTCGCCGCAACGACACGAACATCCGCTTTGACGGTGGTATTACCGCCAACACGTTCAAAACAACGCTCTTGCAATACTCGCAGCAATTTAACCTGCATTGGCATTGGCATATCGCCAATTTCGTCCAAAAATAGCGTACCACCTTCAGCCAACTCAAAACGGCCCTTACGCGCGGTAATAGCACCGGTAAAGGCGCCCTTTTCATGGCCAAACAGTTCGCTTTCGAGTAGATCTGGTGGGATTGCGCCGCAGTTAATCGGCACAAATGGCCCTTTACGGCGCGGTGAATGGTAGTGGATGTTACGCGCCACCACTTCTTTGCCCGTGCCAGACTCGCCAAGGATCAGTACATTCGCTTCGGTACTCGCGACTTGCTCTATTAAGTGGCGCACTTCTTGGATACCTTGGCTTTGTCCCACCAAGCTGCGAAAGAGGGTATTTTTACGTGAAGTCGACGGCAAAGGGCCGCCTTTTTTGCCCAAGAAATCTTGGCAATGGCGCAGCGCGTCGCTTAACTGAGGGTAGTTAAGTGGGAGCTGTAACTCGCCAACAAAGTGAGGAAACTCCTCAACTTTTATTACGTTGCTACTTAATACCAGCAATGGAATATGGTTCGACTGTCGAAGATATTTGGTGATACGAGCAAGATCGGCGGAGGGATCCAGAGAGCCGAGAATACAACCCGCCCAAGCACCCGACCATTCAATTTGGTCGAGTTGATCTGAGCTGATGACTTTCCCTTGCTCACCAATGAAGTCGAGGATAATGCTTAAATCGTGTTTAACCTGCTGATCGTCTTCAATGACCAACAATTGTGCCAAGCCCTGCATAGAAATAAAGTATTGCCTTTATAATTTAATCATTATCGTACATACCAAGGGAACTCGCCGCTTTAATTTGCTTTTGGTTATTATTGATACAAAAAGCACTCTATCGGTTCCACTCGGAGAATAGCAAATAAAAAAGCCACTAAAGAAAATGGGTTCTTTAATGGCTCTATTCTAAGATATAAAAAAAATAAGGCAACCAAGCACTTTGTCTATGTGAGGTCTATTCTAAAATTGAACGCTTGAGGCAAAAAGCAAACCAGTTGCTTATTGACCAATTTCTGCCGCGGTCAAGTTGTGAAATTCTGGCGGAATTTGATCCCAAGCCGATTTGATCTCACGAATAATCTCGATCACATCATCAATAGGCTGTGGGTCATTCTTCTGGTTAGCGATGGTAATTTGCGTGATCATAAACTCATACAGTTGATCTAAGTTCTTTGCAATATCGCCACCATCATCCATCGATAAGCAAGTACGCAAACTGATGATGATATCTAACCCTTTACCTAAACGCTCACCCTTCACTGCGATATTACCCTGTTGCATCGCGGCTTTACCTTGGATTAAGCGCTCAATCGCACCAGCCATCAGCATTTGGATGATCTTGTGCGGAGAGGCGGCAGACAGTTGACTGTCTACTGAAACCTTCTTGTAAGCCTGTAAAGAACCTCGCATGGTAATCCTCTCTTTATAAAAACTGCTTATATAACTGAACTGATTTGTTACCGTGTCGGTATTTTTTCAAATGCTCAGCAATCTTATCTGTGTTGGCTTGCATCAACAGCACGATTTTTTTTGTGCGTTCAATTGCTGCCTGCCATTCATCGTTATCGATCACTTCTGGCGTTTTTTCAATCTGCTGCAGGATAGTTTGCAGCAACTGTTCTCTTTTATCGACCTGATGAACAATTTCTTCAGCATTTATTTCATCTTTTTCTAAAAAAGATAGCAATAGCAGATCAAGATCACGCAGCAGCGTCAAGTTATTGGTCATATATTAACCTAATGCATTCATCATGCCAGAAAGTTGCGCCTGCATTTTGCCGGTCGCTTCTTGCATAGCAGAAAACTTATCGTGAGTACGTTGCTGCAAACTCTCCATGCGGCGGTCTAATTGCACTTGCTGATCGTTAAGTCGATAATTTTGTTCGTAAAGGCTTTTCTCTCGCGTTCGGATAGAACCCGTAACCCCTGTCATGGAATGAATCGCGTCTTCTACTTTTTTGGCAAACCCATCGTTACCACCAAAAAATTGCTCCAATTTATTGAAATTACCGTTTAATTGCTTATCTAGCATATCGTAGTTAATTTCTAAACTACCCTGCCTTGTGGTCGTAATACCAAACTCAGTTAAAGTTTGTAGGTCTTCTGGGGCTTGAGCAATTTTAGAGGTGAAGACATTTTTAAGGCGTGATTCTGCCGAACGTACAATGCTGTCACCGGCGAGCGGCCCTGAGGTACCTCGTGCGGGATCGGAGCCCGACAACTCTTTAGTGACCTGATAGAACTGGTTGTATGCATTTACAAACTGCTCAATATCGTTTCGCACCCGTTGGCGGTCATAATCAATGCCGATTTCGGTGGTTTTCTTGGGATCGGACACCCCTTTTAAGGTTAAGTCGACACCATCAATGGCATTTTCGATAACATTGTTATCGCTGCTCACCTGAGCAATGCCATCAAGCATGACCAAAGAATCTTGGCCTTTTTGCAGTTCATTCATGCCGCTGTAGCCATTAAATGAACGCTGAGCAGAATCAACCCCGGCTTGAGCATCTTGTAACTCTTTTTCTCGCAGCGCTTTAGCATTGGCGATCAAAATAGCATCTCGCTCACGCTCGGTCACATAAGAGTCGTCTAAGGTACCAGAGGCAGTCGGTGAGTAACCTGGAATTTCAGAAGCCTTTAGCTCTTCATCTTCGCTAAGCTTTTCATCTTCACCAGGTTTCTTGTAAGAGTCAAACAGGGTACCCGCAGCCGCTTCAGAGAAACCCGGGATGTCATCTTCTGGTTGCTTAACTCGCTCACCATCGGCATCCGTCAGACCGAGGTCGTCTTCTTGACCGGGTAGGTTCACCACATAAACGGGAGTCACGCCGTCGGGGGCTTTAGGAAAGCGCTCGAGCGCTTGTTCGATCTCTTCTGGGGTGTACTTTTTCTCAAGATCGGCAACATTTTGCCCATCTTCGGTTAAAATTGGTGATGTTTGAAGTTTCGCGAACGTCGTTTGGGCTTTTTCAAGATCCGCGACGCGCTCTTCTAAAGTTTTGTACTCAAGCTCCATCAGCTTGTTGTTGGGATCAGATGAAGATGCAGAAACATAGACTTGATTATCTACGCCTGACTTTTCCGACGCTAAAATAATGCGCTGGCCATTAACATCGTTAATGACAGCAGCGCGAACACCGGGATTGCCCGCACCACTGTTGATGCTTTTTACCACATCAAGCAGTTTTGCGTCCTGTTTAACTTCAACTGTAAACTCCCTATCTCCTAGACGGATTTGCAGCTTACCAGAACCAAATTTAGTATCCTCAGCAATCACGTTAGACCCTAACTTGTGATTCTGAGCAAGCTGCAACACATCGACAGCATACCTGCCTGCGATTGCGTCCGTTGTGGCCGTAGCAGAAACTACTTCTTCATCGGAAGACTCTACTGAGCGAACAGCAAAAGCCTTTTCCTGACGAAACTGAGCCATCAGTGTCTTCATGGTATCCAGTGATTCTCTAAGTCGCCCGTAGGCACTGACGCTGGTCTCAACTTTGGCGCGCTCGTTATCGATACGTTGCTGCTTTGGTACGCGCTCCGCATCGACAATTTTGCTTACCATGGAGTTGATATCCATGCCAGGCCCACCCATTGGGTTTAGACTCATTTCACTACCTTCATGCCATTACACCTTTTCCACGATTAATCCGGAGGAATTAGCGGCTAAGCGCCGCAAAATTTCAAGCATTTCTTCGCTAGGTATCTGTTTGATAATGTCGCCAGTATTTGCATCAAATATCGTTACTACATCTCGCCCAGATCCCTCATCGAACCTGAAAGATAAACCTGTATTGATGGAAGCAACAAACTCGTTAACTTCCTCAATCCGTTTTTCCAACTCATCAACGTTAAGTTTAGTTCGCTCCTCGGCAAACACCTGTGCTGATTCGTTTTGCACGATCTCTCGTGGGTCTATCTGTTCCTCTGCTTTAATCTGCGCATTAACACTGGATGCACGTTCAGTTTCAGAAGCAATATTTATGCCACTACCATAAGGCTGGGTAATCGATGTGTAGGATGATATATCCATACAACCTCACCTCCACCTTTGTTTAGTGTGTTTCCGGTCTCCCGTCCACATGCTTCTTTATGTGAAGTATACCAGATTAACCCAACAAACTCAGTGCCGCGGATGGTGTCTGTTTTGCTTGAGCTAGAATGGACGTACTCGCCTGTTCTAAGATCTGAGACTTCGTCATTTGAGTGGTCTCTTTAGCAAAATCAGTGTCGCGTATGCGACTCATCGAAGCATTGACGTTTTCGTTGATGCTATCAAGGTTATTAATAGCGTGGTCAAACCGGCTTTGGAATGCACCAAGCTCTGCGCGCTTACTGTCAACATTTTTTAGTGCACCATCAATGATGGCCACGGCTTGCTGGGAACCGGCAACCGTCGTAACGTCAACATTGTTAACCGTTACTTCTTGTTCGTTACCCAGGTCAAGTTCTCCGGCTAATCCGCCGCTGAACGTAACACTGCCTTCTACTTTCTGGTTATGGGCAAAAACACCCAATTTACCTTCTTCGCCGACGTAAGCTTTTAGGTAATCTTGCTGACCATTAATGTACGTTGCAACTTCCTCAATATCATCGCCTGCGATGGCGTTGAGCGTGATTGATTGGTCGGTACCCTCTTTGTCCGTAAACTCCAAGGTTAGGTCTTTTGCCCCACTGTCCACTACCCAGTCAGAATCTTTGCCAATATCTGCTGTGTAGTTTTTACCACCCATATCGACGTGGTCAGAGCGCACATTACCCATTTGTAACATTACAGCTTCACCTGAAGCAGCACCTATTTGGAACGACTGTGCCCCATAGGTGCCGTTCAATAGCTTGTTACCACCAAATGAAGTGGTTTCTGCAATACGATTTAACTCATCGTTTAGAGCTGACACCTCTTCCTGAATAGCAACTCGCTCGGAGCGACTATTGGAACCGTTAGCAGATTGAAGTGAAAGGTCTCTCATGCGTTGAAGGAGATTGGTGGTCTCGTTCATCGCCCCTTCGGCTGTTTGCGCTATCGAAATACCATCATTTGCATTACGCACCGCCACGTCTAATCCGCGACTTTGCGAATTCAAGCGATTGGATACTTGAAGGCCCGCAGCATCATCTCTTGCACTGTTTATCCGGTAACCCGAAGATAAACGCTCCATTGATCTACCCATGTCCTGCGCCGCGCCGTTTAAATTGCGCTGGGCAGTCATAGCAGACACATTTGTGTTTACTGTAATTGCCATAGTTGATCTCCTTTGACATTAAGGATGATGGCGTCGCGACTCTCACCTCGCTAGACCATCTCATTTCTCGCATACCTTATAACGGCCGATCAAATGAGTTCTTTAGCAAAAAAAAGAGGTTTTTTTCAAGTAAGTGCAGGAATAACTTGACGAAAGGTTTTTTAACACAACGAGAAATGAGGCGTATGCAACAGAGTTGCCGCCCTAGTCGAATGACACCAGCACTAACTATAACGCCAAGATACGACGCACAACTACGACTGATGATTGATGCATTGCGAAATTCGCAGTGGTAAGCCCTCTTAACCAAGAACGCTTACAACTTAAAACTTGCCAATGATGCGCTTAATTTTGGCCTTCGCGCTCGCGCTTAGCCTTCTTTTCTAGCTCTAGGCCTTATGCCTTATTGCCTTATTGCCTTATAAACCAAGCCTCCCCTGTAACCCGTAACCCGTAACCCACCTAATGCAACAAACTGGTTGCCGATGAAGGCAACTGATTCGCTTGCGCCATGATGGCAGACGACGACTGTTTCAAAATCTGCGCCTTGGTTAACGAAGTGGCTTCTTTGGCAAAGTCGCTGTCCCGTAACTGGCCTTCGGAATCATTAAGATTAATGTCCATATTGCCTAAATTGGACACCGCTCGCTCAAAACGGTTATGAATGGCGCCAAGCTGGCCCCGTTCGCTGTCTACGTACTTAATCGCCGTATCGAGCAAAGCAATGGCTTGCTGAGAGCCGCCCACAGTAGTGATATCGATATCATCTACCGTGATCGTTTCATCTTTCTGTAGACCTAATTCAGCGGCTAATGGGCCGCTAAATTCGAGTTCGGAAGTGACATCATTGTGAGCGGCAAACAATTGAAGCTGCCCATGCTCATTTGCAGAGGCGCTCAATTCATTTGTTTGGCCATTGATGTAGGTGGCCAACTCTTCAATGTTGTCGCCCGCTTTTGCGTCAATTTGCAAGTTGACGGGCTTTCCAGTGAGGTCTTTAAACTGGATATTGAGCGTGTTACCAGCATCTGGTACGACCCAATCCTTGTCTTTTATATTGCTACCGAGATAACTGTTTCCTCCCATCTGCTTTTCATCTGAGCGCATGTCCGTCATCGAAACCATAATGGCGTCGGTGTTGGGCCCAATATGAAAAGACTTGGTTCCATATGTACCATTGATCAGCTGTTCACCGGCAAAAGTGGAGGTTTCCGCAATTCGGTTGAGTTCATCACTCAGCGCGCTGACTTCAGCTTGCAAAGCGGTGCGATCGTCCCGATTGTTGTTACCATTAGCTGATTGAATGGCTAAGTCACGCATGCGTACCATAATGTCGGTCGATTCTTTGAGCGCCCCTTCAGCGGTGGCGACAATGGACATCCCTTCATTAGCGTTACGGATCGCAACATCTATTCCGCGAGTTTGTACTTGGAGTCTATTGGCAATTTGCAGACCAGCTGCATCATCTTTAGCAGTATTAATTTTACTGCCCGAGGACAAACGTTCCATGGCTGTATTTGCGCTCGCGACCGCACCGTTTAATTGGCGGTGGGTTGCCATTGCAGTTACATTGGTGTTAACCGTTAATGCCACAGAAAACTCCTTATTGTTCTCGGTAAAAATGAGTGAGAGAGAGCTCCACATCGGTGCACCTATACACAACAGGTGCGGGCGATGGGATAGACGATTGACTTACCAGGCTAACCGCCATTTCCCAGTGGAGTGGAGGTGACCACGCCAATGACCACCCTAATCCGCCCTTGTTCCTAATTCAGTGCTAGCCGAGTAGCATTAACGCTGAATTTGGAGATTGCTTTGCTTGAGCAAGTACCGACGTCGATGCTTGTTGAAGGATTTGCGACTTAGTCATGGCCGTAGTTTCCTTCGCGAAGTCAGTGTCTTTGATACGGCTCTTAGATGCATTCACGTTTTCGTTAATGTTATCTAAGTTGTTGATAGCGTGGTCGAAACGGTTTTGGAATGCACCCAGCTCCGCACGGTGGCTATCTACGTATTTCAGAGCAGCATCAACAATCGCAACTGACTCTTGTGCACCCGCTACAGAAGTCACATCAATGTCACTCACTGTTACGTTTTGTGCCGCGCCCATGGCAAGATCACCACCTAACGCACCACCAATTGTCACATCACTTGTCACTTTGTTCTTATCAGCAAAGACTTGCAGTTTACCGTCGTCGCTTACTGATGCTTTTACCGCGTCAGTTTGACCATTGATGTAAGTCGCAACTTCTTCAATGTCATCACCCACTTTGGCATTAATAGTCAGGCTCTGATCAGCACCATCCGCATCCTTAAATGCTAATGTGATGTCTTCAGTACCAGCCTGTACCGTCCAGTTAGCGTCTTTTGCACTGGTTGCTTGGTAAGATTTACCACCCATTTCTGCGGTATCAGAACGCATGCTCTTAATGCCCAGCATGACGGCTTCACCGCTATCAGCACCGATTTGGAACGAAGCATCACCGAATGTACCGTTAAGCAGTTTGTTACCACCGAATGAAGTGGTTTCTGCGATACGGTTCAATTCATCATCCAACGCAGTGATCTCTTCTTGAATCGCCACTCGGTCAGCTTTGCTGTTTGAGCCGTTAGCAGATTGAAGCGATAGGTCACGCATACGTTGTAGGATGTTGGTGGTTTCGTTCATTGCCCCTTCAGCAGTTTGTGCCATCGAAATACCGTCGTTAGCATTTCGAACTGCAACATCCAAACCGCGGCTTTGTACGTTCAAACGGTTGGAGATTTGCAAACCTGCTGCGTCATCTTTAGCACTGTTAATTTTGTAGCCAGATGATAGACGTTCCATTGATGAAGAGACATCGCTCGCTGCATTACCTAAGTGGCGTTGTGCAGTCATCGCAGAGACGTTTGTATTTACTGTCATACCCATGGTGTTTCTCCCATTGATTTTCCATTAAGGGCGGTTTCCGACGTCTCGGAAAACCAATTAGTTCTCTCAAAGTCATATTTTATATCGACTTAATCACTCTATTCTTTAGCTTTTTTTAACCAAAAGTTTAAATTAATTTAAGAGGAGGCAGAAAATAGACTAAAATCATCAACTTAGTGAGATTAAAAGAAATTACCCATGAAATACAATTAGTTACGACTTTATAAAATACAGTTTTCCTGATTTTTATTGCGGGTACCTTTAACCCCTACCAAGGGAGGCAGTAAGGGGGATTACATGAGTCAGATGCACTTGTTCTAGGCATAAAAACACCTTTGAATACGCTTCTTACCCAATCAGTAACCAACCATTTGCGAAAGCAAAATAGCGAGTCCAACAGGTTATTATACGTTTGGTACGCTTGGTCTAATACTCCAGCAGGAGCATCCTTTAGCTGCATTTGTGCGCGACGAAAAGCGATTCATTGTTCGCCTAATGACATTGCTCCTGGCAAGCCTTAACCGTTCAATCGTCTGCTTTCTACACCGATAAGAAGGAAGTTCATGTCTGCGGCAACCTGCACCATTCGTGCTCGATATAGCAACGCGGGTACATGAATACACATTCTTAATATTGGTTATACGCACGTCCAGCCTAAGGCATAGACGTCACCCTTAGATTAATTCACCTGTTGTTCTCCTTTGTTACTGATCGCTAGATAAGCGGAAACTAGGTTGTCACTCGTCTGTGAACCCATGCCGCTTATTTGCTAAAGCATGTTTGCTATCGCGGTTTTACAAACCGTTATAGCGAACATCCCTTACCCCAAATTGTGCTTAAAGGGTGCACCGAAGCACACCCTGTCCTGGCCGTTAACCTAATAGGCTCATGGCTGCGTTTGGCGCTTGCTTAGCTTGCGCTAAGATAGACGTTGACGCTTGTTGCAGGATCTGCGCTTTGGTCATTGCCGTGGTCTCTGAGGAGAAATCGGTGTCTTTAATTCGGCTCTTAGAGGCATTCACGTTTTCATTGATGTTATCTAAGTTGCTAATGGCGTGGTCAAATCGGTTTTGGAACGCCCCAAGCTCTGCACGGTGACTATCTACGTATTTCAGTGCCGCATCGACAATGGCTACCGACTCTTGTGCTCCTGCGACCGAAGTCACATCAATGGTATCGACCGTCACATCTTGGCCTGGGTTCATAGCGAGCTCACCCGATAAACCACCCGCGAACGTCACATCACCTTGAACCTTATTGTTACCTGCAAATATCTGCAGATTGCCGTCATCACCAACAGACGCTTTCACTAGATCTGTCTGACCATTGATATAAGTGGCCAACTCTTCAATGTCGTCGCCCTCTTTCGCATTGATACTAAGAGTTTGGTCGTTACCAAAACTGTCTTTCAATGTAATGGTGAGGTCATTTGCCCCTGTTGGTACCGTCCAATCTTTATCTTTGGCATTCGCCGCCTGATAACTTTTACCACCCATCATGTTGTTATCACTGCGCATATCTTTAAGGCTTAGCATGACCGCTTCACCGTTATCAGCACCAATTTGGAAAGACGCTGTACCAAATGTGCCGTTAAGTAAGCGGTTACCACCAAATGAGGTAGTTTCAGCAATTCGGTTTAACTCGTCATTCAGTGCGGTCACTTCCTCTTGAATTGCGACACGTTCTGACTTGGAGTTGGAACCGTTAGCAGATTGCAAAGATAAGTCACGCATACGCTGAAGAATATTGGTGGTTTCATTCATTGCCCCTTCAGCGGTTTGAGCAATTGAGATCCCGTCGTTGGCGTTACGCACGGCGACATCAAGACCACGACTTTGTACGTTCAAGCGGTTAGAAATTTGCAGGCCCGCGGCGTCATCCTTCGCGCTGTTAATTTTAAAACCGGAAGACAAGCGCTCCATTGAGGTGTTTAGATCACCAGCTGCGTTATTTAGGTGACGCTGCGCTGTCATTGCTGATACGTTGGTATTTACTGTCATGCCCATGATGAATTCTCCAATTGATTTTCCGTTGTTGCGGTTTCCGCCGTCGCGGAAAACCAAGTAGTTGTTTCTCTCTGTGATACTTTTATTAACGGCTCACACAGGGAATTCTTTAGAGAAAAAACCACAAATTTCAGACAAAATAACACCTAGCCAACATTTTCGTTAACTACAGCTCATTTTTCAGTATTTACCAACATTATTTGCTCAAGAAAATGTCATTAATGCCGATATTTTCGTTGAGATATATCAATGGTAATTTTGCCATTGAAAAAGCCAGCATTTAGCTGGCTTCAATCGTCAGCATTATCCCAATAGGCTCATGGCCGCGTTAGGTGCTTGTTTCGCTTGCGCTAAGATTGATGTCGACGCTTGCTGCAAGATCTGCGCTTTGGTCATTGACGTCGTCTCTGACGCAAAATCGGTGTCTTTGATACGGCTCTTAGAGGCATTCACGTTCTCGTTAATGTTATCTAAGTTACTGATCGCATGGTCAAATCTATTTTGGAACGCACCAAGTTCAGCGCGATGACTGTCGACATACTTAAGCGCTGCATCAACAATCGCTACCGACTCTTGAGCCCCAGCTACCGAAGTTACATCAATCGTATCAACCGTAACGTTTTGGGCCGGGCTCATACTAAGTTCGCCCGCAAGACCACCAGCGAAAGTCACATCACCTTGTACTTTGTTGTTACCGGCGAAAACTTGCAGGTTACCATCGTCACCCACCGAAGCTTTAACTAGGTCTGTTTGACCATTGATGTAGGTTGCCAGCTCTTCGATATCATCGCCTTCTTTGGCGTTGATGCTCAGTGTTTGGTCGTTACCAAAGCTATCTTTTAGAGTAATCGTTAGATCGTTGGCACCAGTTGGCACGGTCCAATCTTTGTCTTTTGCGTTAGCAGCCTGGTAGCTCTTACCACCCATCATGGTGTTATCACTGCGCATATCTTTAAGGGTCAACATAACTGCTTCGCCGTTATCTGCGCCGATTTGGAACGATGCAGTACCGAACGTGCCGTTAAGTAGGCGGTTACCACCAAACGATGTCGTTTCTGCGATACGGTTCAGTTCATCGTTTAACGCGGTCACTTCTTCTTGAATCGCAACACGCTCTGACTTGGAGTTAGAGCCGTTAGCCGATTGCAAAGACAAGTCACGCATACGTTGCAGGATGTTGGTGGTTTCATTCATTGCACCTTCAGCGGTTTGCGCAATCGAAATACCATCGTTGGCGTTGCGTACCGCAACATCGAGACCACGACTTTGAACATTCAAACGGTTAGAGATTTGCAAACCAGCCGCATCGTCTTTTGCACTGTTAATCTTAAACCCTGAAGACAAGCGCTCCATAGAGGTTGTCAAATCGCCAGCTGCGTTATTTAAGTGGCGCTGTGCTGTCATTGCCGATACGTTCGTGTTTACTGTCATTCCCATAATAAATGCTCCAATTGATTTTCCAGTATTGCGCTTTCCGCCGTCACGGAAAACCAAGTAGTTGTGTCTCTCTCAGTTACAATATTTAACGGCACAAGATTGGAATACTTTAGTATTTTTAATGCTTTTTTTAATTATCAATCTGAAACACTCATTAAAGTCATATTTAATGGAATTTAAAGCCAAAAAAAAGGACGCATAAACGTCCTTTTTAAGATTTTTATTTATTAGCTCATTTAACCTAATAAGCTCATTGCCGCATTGGGCGCTTGTTTCGCTTGCGCCAAGATAGAGGTCGAGGCTTGTTGCAAGATCTGCGCTTTGGTCATCGCGGTGGTCTCCGAGGAGAAATCGGTATCTTTGATCCGGCTCTTAGACGCGTTCACATTTTCATTGATGTTATCTAAGTTGCTGATCGCGTGCCCAAATCGGTTTTGGAATGCCCCTAGCTCTGCACGGTGGCTGTCTACGTATTTTAACGCTGCATCGACAATGGCTACCGATTCTTGGGCACCGGCTACCGAAGTCACATCAATGGTGTCTACGGTCACCGCTTGGCCAGGGTTCATGCTCAACTCACCCGCTAGGCCACCGGCAAATGCCACATCACCAATGACTTTATTGTTACCGGCAAAGACTTGCAGATTACCTGCGTCGCCAACCGACGCTTTGACAAGATCGGTTTGACCATTGATGTAAGTGGCCAACTCTTCAATATCATCACCCACTTTGGCGTTGATACTTAACGTCTGATCATTACCAAAACTGTCTTTTAGGGTAATGGTGAGATCATTCGCTCCGGTCGCCACGGTCCAATCTTTGTCTTTGGCATTCGCGGCCTGATAACTCACACCACCCATCATGGTATTGTCTGAGCGCATATCTTTTAGGCCCAACATCACGGCTTCACCGTTGTCAGCACCAATCTGGAATGCTGCGGTACCAAAAGTACCATTGAGCAAGCGATTACCACCAAATGATGTGGTTTCTGCAATACGATTTAGCTCATCGTTTAACGCGGTGATCTCTTCTTGAATCGCCACTCGCTCAGATTTTGAGTTTGAACCGTTAGCAGATTGCAAAGACAAGTCACGCATACGTTGCAAGATATTGGTGGTTTCGTTCATTGCCCCTTCAGCAGTTTGGGCAATCGAGATACCATCATTGGCGTTTCGTACTGCAACACCTAAGCCACGACTTTGAACGTTCAAGCGGTTCGAGATCTGTAGACCTGCCGCATCGTCCTTCGCGCTATTGATTTTAAAACCAGATGACAAGCGCTCCATTGATGTGTTGAGGTCGCCCGCTGCGTTATTTAAATGACGCTGCGCAGTCATCGCCGATACGTTGGTATTTACTGTCATGCCCATAATGAATTCTCCAATTGATTTTCCGATGTCGCGGTTTCCGCCGTCGCGGAAAACCAAATTGCTGTTTCTCTTCCAGTTACTTAATTTAACGGCGCAGGAAGAAAAACCTTTAATCTAGGCGAGTAAAAAAATTCAAAAATCGCACGATATCTGGCGTTATGTGGCTTATGTCACCGAATCAAAGCAAGCATTCAATACTGAGCTAAAGTTAACGCCATCTTCGCCGTTAACCTTATCTTATGACCAAAAAAAAGAGCCTGTTTGCCAGGCTCTTTTCCACTATTTTTCTATTAACCTAATAAGCTCATTGCCGCATTTGGCGCTTGTTTCGCTTGGGCCAAAATAGAGGTCGATGCTTGCTGCAGGATCTGAGACTTGGTCATTGCCGTAGTCTCTTTAGCAAAGTCAGTATCTTTAATTCGGCTCTTCGATGCGTTTACGTTCTCGTTGATGTTATCTAAGTTACTGATCGCGTGTTCGAAACGGTTTTGGAAAGCGCCGAGCTCTGCGCGGTGGCTGTCTACGTATTTCAGCGCCGCATCAACAATCGCGACCGACTCTTGAGCCCCACCCACAGAGGTAACATCAATTGTATCTACGGTTACATCCGCATTTTTGGCAATATTTAAGTCATCTTTAAGTGAGCCGCTAAACTCGACGTCACCTTGTACTTTGTTATTGCCAGCAAAAACTTGTAGCTTACCTTCTTCGTTAACCGACGCTTTGACCATGTCTGTTTGGCCGTTGATGTAAGTCGCTAACTCTTCAATGTCATCGCCTTCTTTTGCGGTAATCGAAAGCGTTTGTTCTTCACCGGCTGTGTTCGTCAGCTTGATATCTAGCTGGTTTTTACCTGACTCAACGGTCCAGTCTTTGTCTTTTGCTTCACCGGCCTGGTAACTCTTACCACCCATTTGAGCATTATCGCTACGCATGTCTTTTAGCGACAACATCACAGCTTCACCGTTGTCGGCACCAATTTGGAAAGAAGCCGTACCATAAGTGCCGTTTAGCAGCTTATTACCACCAAACGATGTGGTTTCTGCGATACGGTTTAACTCATCATTTAGCGCGGTGACTTCTTCTTGAATCGCAACTCGCTCAGATTTTGAGTTTGAGCCATTGGCAGATTGTAAGGAAAGATCACGCATACGCTGTAGAATGTTGGTGGTTTCGTTCATTGCTCCTTCAGCGGTTTGAGCAATCGAAATACCATCGTTGGCGTTACGTACAGCAACATCTAGGCCTCGGCTTTGTACATTCAAACGGTTTGAGATCTGTAGACCTGCGGCGTCGTCTTTTGCACTGTTAATCTTAAAGCCAGATGACAGGCGTTCCATTGATGTGTTTAAGTCATTCGCAGCATTGTTTAAGTGACGCTGCGCGGTCATCGCTGATACGTTGGTATTTACTGTCATGCCCATGATGAGGTCTCCAATTGATTTTCTGTATTGCGGCTTCCGCCGTCGCAGAAAACCAAGTTGATTTATTTAAGTTGCTTCTAGTAACGACACAACCCGCCATTCCTTTAGGCTTTTTTTAAAAAAAACTAACTTTAATGGTTTAAGTGGCCATTTTTTCACCGAACTGATGTTTTTCAATACTATCCACTAAAGTCAGGCCACCGTTCGCCGATACAATTTTCTTTTTTAAATTGAAGTTCCCTTACCTAGCAGGGCCTGCGCAATGTTACTGGCTAGAAAGCCAGCATAGTTAGCACTAATTAGTCCACACAGTTGATAGTCACAATATATGCAACCAAGACAGCACTTAACATTTAAACGGGAAAGAGGCGGAGGCAGTTAACCTAGTAGGCTCAAAGCGAGATTGGGGGCTTGTTTGGCTTGAGCCAAAATAGACGTGCTCACTTGTTGAAGAATTTGTTGCTTGATCATGGTGACGGACTCTTTAGCAAAGTCGGTGTCTTTAATGCGGCTATTAGAAGCGGCCAGATTTTCGTTAATATTATTGAGATTGTTGATCGCATGGTCGAAACGGTTTTGATACGCCCCAAGCTCGGCTCGATGGCTGTCGACAAAGCCAAGCGCGCTATCAATAATAGACACCGCTCGCTGAGCGCCGCCCACATCGGTAATTTGAATGTCATCAACCGTTTCGAGCTTCGGCCCCGACATGCTAAGCGTATCGGCCAAACTCCCCGAAAAACTAAGCCCACTTGCCACTTCATTGCTACTGGCAAAGATCTGTAGCTGGCCTTTGTCATTGACCGATGCCGACACTTGATCGGTCTGACCATTGATATAGGTCGCGAGCTCTTCAATATCATCGCCGACTTTAGCGTTAATTTGCAGCGAGACCGCTTGGCCGCTCTCATCGGTAAAATCGATATTAAACTGATTTTGACCTTGGGCGACTTGCCAATCACTGCCAGCCATCCCTTGAGCGATATAACTCACCCCACCCATGGCGAGCGTGTCTGAGCGCATGCTCTTTAAGCCAACCATCACCGACTCCCCCGAGCCAGCCCCTATTTGGAAAGAAGCTTCACCGTAGGTGCCGTTAAGCAACCTTTTACCGCCAAATGAGGTAGTCTCTGCGATGCGGTTGAGTTCATCGTTTAACGCCGACATCTCTTCTTGCAGAGCCGTTCGCTCTGCCGAGCTATTGGAACCGTTCGATGACTGCAAGGATAAATCACGCATGCGCTGCAAGATATTAGTGGTTTCGTTCATCGCTCCTTCGGCGGTCTGCATGATGGAAATCCCATCATTGGCATTGCGCACCGCCACATCTAATCCACGCATTTGGGTTTCAAGGCGGTTGGAGATCTGCAAACCTGCGGCGTCATCTTTGGCACTATTAATCCGACTCCCTGAAGCTAAACGCTCCAAGGATTGGTTCAAGGCGTTGGTGGCTTGGCCCAAATTACGTTGGGCGACCAGCGCTGAAACATTGGTATTAACCGTGACTGCCATAATGCTCGCTATGGTTGAGTAAATTAAAAAGACGAAATGAAGCCAAAAACAGTTGTCAGCCTAATAACGGCCAAAATGCAGAAAACTTGAGCAATAAAGCAAAAAAAACCTCACCGAAGTGAGGTTTTATCGTTTAATCAAATGATTAGATGGATAGTTCAGCAAGCATTGCAGGCGACGGCGCGAAGAAGTAAGCACCCGTGACGGCTTTAGTAAAGCGCAGCAATTGATCGTACTGGCCATCCGTCACACCGTACATGCTTTCAAGCATCGCGGTGAAGTTGTGGCGTGTTTGGCAGTAAGCAATAAACAGCAAACCATGATCACCTGACACACTGCCGTACGGTAAGCTATGGCGAACAATCTTAAGCCCTTTGCCTTCTTCTTTGATATCAACTCGACCAACGTGAGAATTAGCCGGAACATCCTCAAGCTCGATGGAGTCGGGCTTAGTGCGGCCAATGATTTTCTCTTGTGCTTGTACCGACATCGCGTTCCAGGCTGGCAGTTTATGGATAAAGCGCTGCACCATCACATAGCTACCGCCCACGAACTCGCCGTCAGCAATTAAGGCAACACCACCGCGCTGACTGCCTTGCGGGTTTTCAGTGCCATCGACAAAGTCGGTCATATCACGGCTATCTAGGTAACGGTAACCGTAAGTTTCATCGACAACCGTCACATCCGCTTCGATCTCTGCCATCAACTTACGCAATAGATAAAAATGCAAATCATGACGCTGAGAATGGCAATGCAGCAAGACATCAACGTCCGTCGTTGGCGCATGAATGTCACCTTCACCGAGCTCAGGGAATGGGATCAGTTCAGCTGGCATGGTTTGATTGGTTTGCGCCCAAAATCCGTGGCTAAATGCGAGGCTCAGTTTCAAGTCTGCTTCTGGCTGCTGCTTATTGAGCTCGCTAACCAAAGCAGGTAAAGCCTTAAGCTGCTCTAACACTTTCTTGTGTTGGCTATTCACTTTCAGTTGTACGTAAAGGGCAAATGGCCCTGCATCTGCCACAATTGCAGCTTGTGAATTCAACATAACACTCTCACTTTTTTATTGCTTGACTGCACAAAGCACCGCCTTTTGCCTTGCGATGCATGGTTATCTTTTATTTGCTTACATTATTAATCTAGATGCGTGGCGCGTAAACAAGTTTTCACCCGTTTGCTTTGAACAAGAAACAAAATGAACCAGATCAGGATCACCGCGGAAATCGAGTGTGCCCAGCTAAATTGATGACCGCTTAACACGATTTGATACACAACAAGAGCAAAGTGACACAACGCGAGTAGCAATGTCGTGCCGCGTGCATAGCACATCACTCTATTGACCCACGGCCTGTCCGGATGACGAAAGCCAATTAGCCACATCATCAATATAGAGGGAAACCCCATCGCAAGGCCGATATACAACGTTTCTCTAATAGGGTAAATAAGTTCAAGTAACTTACCGCCCGACTCTCGGCTAACACCAGCTACAACAAATACCACCCAAGCTTTTGCTAAAAAGAACCAGCCAAGCCATAGCCAGATCGGCGCTTTTAAAAAACCGTGTTTGTCATAGTGCTCAATAGGATAACGCACCCTTACCTCTTCAATTAGATTAATGATAAGCTGTCATCAGAACACACTAAGGCCAGACGCGCAATGAATCAGAAAAAAGTGGTACCTTCTCCGCAAACTCAAACCGAAGCGATGAAAATCGCCAAAGCAACACAAAAACAGGGGCAAACCAAAGAGCAAACCAAACTCATCGCTCAAGGGATAGAAAAAGGCATTGCGCTGTATAAAAAGCAGCAAAAAGAAAAGCAGCGCCAAGCCGATAAAGCAAAGAAAAAAGAGCGCAAAGCAAAGTTGCGCCAACATGACGACATTGATGGCCAGCAACAAGAAGAGGCAACGCAACCGGCAAAAGGCGCCTCTAATCAAATGCTGCCATGGGCTTTACTTGTGGTTAGCTGGGCTGGGTTTTTCGCTTACTTAACCGCAGGGCAATAATATGCGCAGGCTGATACTCACCGCTGCAATGCTCACTCTGGTGGGTTGCGCTTCGCCTAAAAACCAGCTTGACCCAGGTGCTCGCTCTGTTGCGGTGCATCACAGCAATCAAACCATGATCGAACAGTGCCAATACGTGTCAGAGGTGGTTGGAAGTGAAGGACATTGGTACAACTTTTTCCTGTATAACAACGATGCGTTGATACAAGGTGCCGTTAACCAACTAAAAAATAACGCGAGGAAAGCAGGTGCCGATACGGTTTTGTTGTCGATCCCAATGCATTTTACGACCTCGGTTTCAATACTTGCGAGCGCTTACCGGTGTGATGGGGAAGATAAGATCGAAAAGAGCCAGTAAATACTGGCTCTGAACAGCTATGGTTGTTGACAACCAAGATTGGACACCCGCGTTAAAAGCCAAGTGTGGTTGCGATGTCACCGCGGCGCTCTAACACCCACTGGCTATCGAACGGTCCCCAATCAGAAAGCTGATAATACCCATCGTTATGACGTCTACCATCCTGAATAAACATCAACTCGATCCCTAAGCCAGGAAGTGCTTTTAATACATCCTGAATAGTTCGACGTGGCCACCCGGTCTTTTCAATAAGCTTGGGGACGTTGGGTCTTTCAAGGCTCTCAACCAAGAGGGCTAAATACAGTCGCCTTGCAAACACAAGATTCAATTCCATTGATACCTCCTAAAACTGTGCTACACCATTATTTCTGTTCTGGCACAAGAGTTGTTGCGTTTGATCAACTTTGGTCAACTTCCCCCCATAAATATGCACTTTTTTGCTCAGCGGCCCCAATTAAAACCATTAAGTTCACCGTTTTTAGCGGCGAGATAGCTACTTTTAGCCTACTTTTTATCAAATGCGCCCAACCAGCAGACATAAAAAATTACACTTTAGCTAGCACTAAAGTG
>Ga0070724_10000576_pt1 | contig 25134 bp, 24 predicted proteins | sample tdDd001_FD_67278 | JGI IMG/M metagenome (GOLD analysis project Ga0070724, IMG submission 67278) | Marine sediment microbial communities from the Atlantic coast under amendment with organic carbon and nitrate - tdDd00.1 | ecosystem: Environmental > Aquatic > Marine > Coastal > Sediment | place... | reverse complement strand
TATTGTGGTGCATCGATATTAGATTCTTGGCATATACTGACCGCGGCCCACTGTGTTCAGGATGCCACATATAACGAGTACACCACCGTCGTATTACAAATGGAACAAGACAGCGATTTTAGTACCGCGCAAAAAATCGCCGCGGCAAGCTTTTACTACCGAGACGACTACCGTGACGGCGCAACCCATCTTTGGGCGAATGATATCGCTATTATTAAACTCAAATCTCAGATCCAAAACATTCCTGCCAACAGTTATGTACGTTTACCTGTTGCCGGAGATGACAGTAACTATCGGGTTTCAGGTGGCAAATTTACAGCGATAGGGCACGGTAATACCAAGTCGAATGTCGATACTTCGACTCATTTACTGCAAGTAGAAGTCGATTATTTGCCTGTTAATCAATGTCAGATCTTTGGGGCGATTAATGATAGCCACCTATGTACCCAAGGTGATTACAGCAATCTTACTGGTTTAAATAATGGTATTTGCCAAGGCGATTCGGGCGGGCCCTTGGTGTGGTTTGATGGAAACGTGAATCGGCAGGTAGGTATTGCCAGCTTTGGTCCGGCGACTTGCGGTGATCCTACTTCGATTTCTCAGGGCGTATTTACCGAAGTGTTAGATTATACCACTTGGATACAAAGTGTTATTGCTGGAAATGAAGTAGCGAAGTATGAGGTGGGCGGGAACTCGAATGGCAATTGGACTAATACACCTGTAGGTGAGTCGTCTGGAGGCGCGCTACCGATATGGATGGTGCTACTACTACCGTTATTAAGGTTTCGCAGAGATTAGATCAAAAAAGGGCGCTCAAACAGAGCGCCCATCAGGAGCCTTATATAGGGGGTAAGGCGAGGTGTTTAACTAATTGCTGGCTGGTTACGCGGTAACGGTTTTAGGTTCTTCGCCCTTTTTAAGGAACGCATAGGTAAAGCCAGTTACTGCGGTACCTGCTGCAATCGCGACTAAGTACATCAGTACTGGTGAAATCGCGTTTGGAATAAGCAGCACAAATAGACCACCGTGCGGCGCAAGCAGTTCAGCACCGAAGAGCATAGATAACGCGCCAGTTAGAGCGCCACCCGCCATGCAAGATGGAATAACGCGCATTGGATCTTTCGCTGCGAACGGAATCGCACCTTCAGAAATAAAGCACAGACCAAGTACAAAAGACGCTTTACCTGCTTCACGCTCGCCTGCTTCGAACTTATTCTTAGCCAGGAATGTCGCAAGGCCCATACCTAGTGCAGGTACCATACCCGCCGCCATGATTGCGGCCATCGGAGCATAAGTTTGTGATGCCAGTAGCCCAACGCCAAAGGTGTATGCCGCTTTGTTTACCGGGCCACCAAGGTCGAAACACATCATGCAACCTAGGATAATACCCAGTAATACTGCGTTAGCACTGCCCATGTTGTTAAGGAACTCGGTCATCGCAGCCATGATGCTGGAAACCGGGCCACCGATAACGTAAATCATCACAAGGCCAGTAAATAAGCTCGCCACAAACGGGATGATTAAAATTGGTTTAAGAGCTTCCATCGATTGTGGCAAGCTAACTTTATCAGCAATAAATTTCGCGGCGTAACCTGCAATGAAACCTGCTGCGATACCACCAAGGAAACCAGCGCCGGTCGAACTTGCTAACATACCACCGATAAGGCCAGGTGCAAGGCCAGGGCGGTCGGCAATAGAAAACGCTATGAAGCCCGCCAAAACTGGGATCATCAGAGCGAATGCCGAACCGCCACCAATCGTCATCAGCGCAGCAGCGAGCGTCCCTTCTTCTTTAAATGCCTCGATACCAAAAATGAACGACAGTGCGATGATCAAACCACCCGCAACAACGACAGGTAGCATATGTGATACGCCAGTCATTAGGTGCTTGTAGACACCTTTCTTTTCATCTGTCGCGGCCGACGCGTTGCCAGTGTGTGTGTAAACTGTCGCTTGAGAAAACGCGTTGTCCATTTCTTGAGCGGTTTTCTTTAGCGCTGGGCCAGTATTGGTTTTGTACAGTTTTTTGCCATTAAAGCGGTCTAGCGGAACGTCAATATCCGCCGCGATGATCACCAGATCGGCTTCTGCAATTTCTTGATCTGTAAGCTGATTTTTCGCGCCTACGGAACCTCGGGTCTCTACTTTAATTTGATGGCCGCGTTTTTTACCTTCTTCTTCCAGAGCTTCTGCTGCCATGAAAGTGTGTGCAACGCCAGTAGGGCAAGCGGTGATAGCGACGATTTTCTTGGCCGTACTCGTGCTAGGAGCGTGGTAAGTCATCGCTTCCTTGTCACTCAGTACGTTGGCATTGTCTGCTGCTGATTGTAGCCATGCCTGAGGATCTGATGTAAGCGCTGAAATCTCACTTTGGTAAACTTTTTTACCAATAAAGCGGCTTGTGTCTACCGGAGCATTCGCCGCAATGACGATAAGCTCTGCGTTTTGAATGTCAGCTTCGGTTAACACTTCCGTCGGGATCACAGAAGAGTGGCATTCAACCTGGGTGTTCCAACCTAAATTGGACGCGGCTTTTTGGATAAGCCCTGCCGCGATGATGCTGTTAGCAACTCCGCTTGGGCATGCTGTTACGATTGCGATATTCATAATGTCGACCTTCATGTCTAATGGCTCGCGCTTGGGCTAAGCTCTTGTAGTGTAATTTCGTGTTGTAGGGTGGTAACTTCTGCTACATCTGGTACGCCAACACCAACCTGCGCAACTGCTAGTGCAGATAGGGCGGTAGCGAAACCAAGAATTTGTGATTTGGGCCAATCTTGCATGTGGCCCCAACATAGGCCCGCGACTAAGGTGTCGCCTGCGCCAACGGTGCTGACGACTTCCATTTTAGGGGGCGTTGCGCTTAACCAACCTTCGTCGCTACGCCAAGTGACACCATCAGCCCCCATCGAAATAACGATGTTACTGATGCCTTTACTCGCAAGCTCGGTGGCGGCCTGTTGGCATTGTTGTGGGTTGGATAATTTGGTATTGAGCAGGTGGCCAAGTTCTTCTTCATTGGGTTTAATTAACCAAGGTGACGCGTCAACCCCTGCAGCTAAGGCAGCGCGGCTACTGTCAAATAGGACTTTTTTCCCCATCTTGTTGAGTTCCTCTATCCAAGAGGCACAAAGCGTCGGGGAAATACCTAAAGGTAAGCTGCCAGCCATAACAAAGTAGTCATGGGTTTGGGCCAGTGAAAATAGCTCGCTTTCAAAGGCGTCAATCGCTTGTTGATTGACCTTAATACCCGGGAAATTAATATCGCTGACCGAACCGTTTTGCTCGACCAGTTTTACGTTAATTCGAGTAGCGCCATCCACGCGAATGAAGCGGTCTTCGGCGCCGATTTCATCGAACAGTTGGCAGAACATTTCTTGGTTGTCTTTACCAAGAAACCCAGTGACCGTCACTTTTGCGCCGAGATCAGACAGTACCTGAGCAACGTTAACCCCTTTGCCTGCCGCATGTAGGGAGCTTTGATTAACAAGGCTGACCGAACCGACATTTAGCGAATTCATGCTACCAGTAAGGTCAAGTGCTGGGTTAAGCGTGATGGTAACAACTTTTGCAGTGCTCATACTATTATGCCTCGCCTAAGCCAGCGTTGATGGCTGCGCCAATCGATTCAATTGCACGCTCTGCGTCATGGCCGTCGGCAACAAACTTAAGTTGATGACCGTGTTTCACACCCATTGCGATAACTTTCATTAAGCTTTTGGCGTTGACCATTTTCCCGTCGCCATCGAGGTTGGCTACACGGATGTCGGACTCGAATTTCTTGGCTTCCGCGACTAGCATCGCACCTGGGCGAGCGTGCAAACCGTGGGCATTCTTTATTTTGAATACGGCACAGTTGTCTTGCTCACCAGCTTCGCTCACGACTTCACCTTTTAGTAAGCCAATAAGTTGTTCTGGGTTGGCTTCAATTAAGTTCTTCTGTTTTTGCTCAAATACATGTTGGGCAATCACATTAAGAAGCGGCTGGTGACAGCCACTGTTTGCCGCAACAGCAAACAATGCTTTTACGCTCTCTCCGTTATGGACAAACTCATTCGCCACAGAAACGAACGACAAACCAGTACGCTGAACATTTTCACTGGCACTGATTAACCAAAGGCCATGACCTAAGTTAGTTGGCTGTTGAGTGATTAGGTTGGCAACGTAGTCTGCAGTGGTGCAACCACTGGTTTTTAACAGTGCACCAGCGATTGCGCTTAGCTGCACCATATCGCTGGCAGGAAAAGCGGTTTGAATCATCGCGGCATTAAAGTCTGCCTCTAATTGAACGTCGCCGTTTAGTAGGGCGATGATATCGTTAGCACTTTGGGCTTGCTTTAGTTTTTCTTCCACACCATCGGCAGAAAGCACTTTGGTCAGTTGCTTTAAGATCCCGAGGTGCTCATCAGATTTTGCTGCGATCCCGATAGCAACATAAACGGTGTTGTCATCACCCCAATTTACGCCTTGAGGGTAGTGGTGAACAATTACGCCGGTTTTGTTAACTAGGTGACGGGTATCGGTGGTGCCATGAGGAATGGCAATACCATTGCCTAAGAAAGTCGAGTTTTGCGCTTCACGGGCTAGCATGCCGGTAACGTATTCTTGGTCAACCAAGCCTGCTTGGGCCAAGTCTGCTGCAACGTGCTCGATAGCGGCGCTTTTATTGCTAGCTCGCTTTTCAAGCTTAATATTTTGGTGCGTGAGTTTAAGCATAGTTGCCTCGGTATATGTTCAGTTATTAGCGTCGACTCAGCCAGTTTTAAAAGCTTTTGCTTTGTGGCTGAATCGGTTCAGCATTTGGTTAAAAAAATTCAGCAAAGTGAATACCTGATGTTCAAATCAATCTGAGCTCACATTTGCCTGCTTTGCTGAATCCTTTCAGCTTTAATACTGAAACGATTCAGCGTATAATTCAACTTAGATAAGGATCGCGTTAAAAGAACTATGATCCAACGCACAATAATAAGAGTATCAATATGACACTGGATGAAATTGCAAAGCTGGCGGGAGTATCAAAAACGACGGCCAGTTACGTCATCAATGGTAAGGCAAAGAAATACCGCATCAGTCAAAAGACCCAACAAAAAGTGATGTCAGTCGTCGAAGAGCATAACTATCGGCCTGATCACGCGGCATCTGCACTAAGAGCGGGGAGTAGCCGTTCGTTTGGTTTGGTTATTCCCGACCTAGAGAACACCAGTTACGCACGTTTATCAAAACTGCTTGAAACGAACTCGCGCCAAGCGGGGTATCAGATCCTGATTGGTAGCTCCGATGACGACCCACAAACAGAGAAAAGCGTAGTCGAAGCACTAATAAGCCGCCGAGTCGATGCACTTTTTGTTGCGAGTGCATTGCCTGATGGCAATGAGTACTACGCCAAAATTCAACAAAGCGGTACACCAGTTATTGCGATTGACCGTCCGTTAGATGATGAATTTTTCGCTTGCGTGATCAGTGAAGATTTTGACGGCGCGAAGCAGTTAACCCAGTCGGTTCTTGGCGATAGTGTAAAGAGTGTTGGGCTAATTGGGGCAATGGCTGAACTGACCATCTCTAAAGATCGTCAGTTAGGTTTTGAGTCGGCGCTGCGCGATGGTAACAAAAATAGCCTGATTGGCTATGGTGAACACTTTAACCGCGAAGCTGGTAGGGAAGTTCTAGAGCGCTGGCTAGAGCAAGAGCAACTGCCTGATGCTATCGTAACCACTTCTTATACTTTATTGGAAGGGGTTTTGGATGTATTGCTCGAAAGACCAGAGCTTGCAGAGAAACTGACCATTGCGACTTTTGGTGATAATCGCTTGCTAGATTTCCTTTCGATCAAGATCAATTCGTTACCACAACAGTTTGAACTGTTAACCGATAGCGCTCTCGCTTTAGGGCTAAATGCATCCGCCAAGCGTTATCATGCTGGAGTAGAGCTTATTCCGAGGAAGCTAACAATAAGAAACCGTTTAAAGTAAAAGCTAAATTAGCATCTATACTGATAAATAAGCAGTTTAAGCGAGCCTACTTTCTAGTTTCAGGTTAAGCGTCAGCTAAGGCGTGACTCTAACAGTAGAGCTATATCTTTTCTTGTTCACCAGTACGGATGCTTTATGAAAAAATTACTACTTCTTATTGCATTGTTGTTTACGGCAATGCCATCACACGCCAACCTTTGGAAAAACTGTGGGATAGGGCACTGGATTGCGGGGCCTACATGGAATGGCTATCTCGCTATTACCACCAACGTTACGTTTGACCTAGGTACTACGGCGACAATCTCGCAAGTGGTTACGCCAGGTACCTGTGCAGGGCCACTCTGGTCGGCGGCTAAATTCATCAACGACACTTATCCCCGCCTAGAAGAAGACACCGCGCAAGGGCAAGGTGAACACTTAATGGCAATGTTAGACATATTTGAATGTGATAGCGACGTAAGGCCACAAGTGGTGAATAGTATTCGCCAAGAGTTTAATCGTCTGGTTAGCGATGCTAATTATGTCGAGAAAACCCATTCACAAAAGGCCGAAGCCTACTATTTAATAGTGGAAGACAAGATAACCCACTTTGGCAAACAGTGTAATCTTGTTTAATACAGACGTGCCAAAACCTGTAGTGAAGGTGTTAGCGGAGCCCTAACGCCGCCATAATTTTGCTTCTACATGATAGGGAACTATGCAAAGGATTGTTGTCTTTCTTGTTTGTCTGTTGGTGAGCGTATCCGCTTGCCAAGCAGCATCTGTCGCCATTAGTAAGCTTGCGAATACGGCGCAATGGAAAAAGCTATTGCATTTTGAGTCCGGCGATAGCGAGATCAGCAGTGACGACTTCTTTATTGCCCCAACGGGTAGGCATAACCCTGAACTCGAACTGTTTGCCACTATAAGCAGTATGTCACAGCCCCTCATCGGTGATCCCAACCTGCATGCCCAATGCCGATACCCCGCACGAAAGCTGTGGCTACAAAAGCAATTGGGCGCGAACTGGCGACCTCCTAAAGTAGTCTGTCCCCAGTTTTTGGCTTGGAAAGAATCGAATCAGACGGAATCGATCAGTTTGATATTTGTTTCGGGCTATCTTGGTAATCCGGCTTCATTTTTTGGTCATCTGCTTCTGAAGTTAAATAAAGCAAACCCTGAACACGCTTCCGAGTCACCTTTGCTCGACAAAAGCTTTAATTATGGCGCCGATGCTCACCGAGATGACAACCCAGTGAAATATGTAACCTATGGCCTGCTAGGCGGTTATGACGCGAGTTTTAGTACCGCGGAATATTACCAGTTGGAGTATGGGTATGCTGAAAATGAGCAACGAGAGTTGTGGGAATATGAGCTTAACTTGTCTGAACAAGAAGTTCGATTACTCGAGGCACACTTGTGGGAGTTATCAGAGGTTAAGTTTACTTATTTATTTTTAAGTGGTAACTGTTCCACTGAAATGGCCAAACTGGTGGGAATCGTACTGGATGAAGGGAGTAACTTGTTAACTTCATATCAGCCATGGGATATGCCATTAGATATTTTTAAAAGCTTGGCAAAAACTGAACATAACGGTCGGCCTCTTATAAAAGCGATTAATAAGCGCGACTCCAAGTACACACGTATTTATGATAAATACAGTGCGCTGACTACGAAAGAGAAGAGCATTACTCAAGATATTGTTAAGCAGGCTAACACGCTTGATGAGGCCAGCTTTGAACAACTCAATATTGAAGCCAAGCAGAAAATCCTTAGCCTGCTATTTGATTTCTACCAGTTAGAGATAAGCGAGAATGGCAGCGCGCAGTCAAAAGAAATGAAGCGCCGTTTAATGTTGAAAAGTTTAGCCATGCCTGCCGCTGAAATCCAATGGCCAGAACAACAAGCCGAGCCGCCACATTTAGCACAGAATCCAAATCGAGTTAACGTATCAATAGGGCATAACGGTGAGTTAGGCAGCGTGGCAACACTAAGCTATCGCGCGGGCTATTACGATTTTCTTGCCAGAGAAGTGGCGCGTTATAAAAATTCTAACGCGGTTTTTTTCTCCACCGAAGTTAAAGCGATCCAAAATAAAGCCTGGTTGAGTAAGTTTGATCTGTTTGACGTAACAACGTTGAATATTTTGCATGTTGACCTGTTTGAAAAACAACGCTGGGCGTGGAGTGGGCGGTTTACCTATGAGCAAAAAGATCTCTCTACCACTGATGAGGAAAGGCTTCGGCTTTATGCCAGCATGGGATGGGCGACTCACGCCTTCGAGGTGATGTCTTTTTATGCGCTGCCGGAGTTAAAAACGGATTTTAGTAAATTAGATGAGTCCACTTTGGGGGTGAAGTTTGGGGCACTTTATACGGCAAGCACTTGGTGGAAAACGCATTTGCTCATGACACCTACCATTACTTTAGGCACTGAATCTTTTCATCGAGTGCAATTATTATGGGACAACCGTTTTGGTGACAGCCAAAACTGGGATCTTCGCTTGAAGATCAGCCACGATATAGCCAGCGAGATAAACCTTAGTTACTCGCTCTATTTCTGACGCTTGAATCAAAATCACAAATTGACTATGAATTTAGTTTTTATGTTGCAGGTTTGATATTTATATCACTATTTGTGGTTTTCTAACTTCTGTCAAAATAGAATAATGGTATGGTAATAAACAGTTAGTTTTGCTTTATCACCTACCTGTGGATAAGGAGTGAAAATGGACGTACACTTTCTTAAACCCGAACAATATCAACCGCAGTGCTATCAGATCTTTCTTCATTATCTTGCTCAACTTGCTGAGTTATTACCCCATGCCCGAATTGAACATATTGGCAGCAGTGCAATACAAGGCGCGATATCAAAAGGGGATCTCGACATATTGGTTTCTGTTGATGCAGAGCAACATGCGGCAAGTGTTAGGCTACTTGAACAAAACGGCTTTTCAATCAAGCATGACAGTGTAAGCACCCCAGAACTTTCAACGCTGCTTTCGGATGTGCGTGACGGCGTAACAATTAGATTGATCGCAACTGGCTCTAAGTATGAGTGTTTTGTGTCGTTTCGTGATTGTATGAACAGCAATCCTACGCTCCTTTCCCGTTATAACGCATTAAAACAAGATTGCGAAGGCGTTGCTTTCGCCGTTTATCGCAAACGTAAAGCTGAGTTTATTTTACAAATACTCAAAGAGTGTGAGTGCAGTAAACATCAGTGGCAAACGCGAGGACTCTCGGAACATTATCTTGGTAGTTGTCTCTGTGGTGAGGTGCGCTTTGAAGTAACTGGTCCGATCCGTTCGGTTGTCCATTGCCACTGCAAACAGTGCCAAAAAGGCTTTGGCGCGGCGTTTGCAACCTTTGGCGTGTGCAGTTTCGCCGACTTTTCTATTGTGTCGGGGCTAGATAAGATTCAGTCTTATCAATCTAGTGATGACGTAAAGCGCACCTTCTGCCGCTGTTGCGGCTCTAACCTACAATGGGTTAATGAAAACGACTATATGGAGTATGCTTCGTTTTGTTTAACCTTGCTCGATACCCCATATTCGCCATCTAATCAAAAGCATATTTACTGTAAATCAAAGCCAAGTTGGCTAAAGTTAACCGATCAGCACCCGAAATATGCAGTGTTAGAAACATAACACTACGATTAGTGACGATTTAGCGTTTAGACGCATTTTGTTTTCTAATATGACGGTTGGAATTATTGGTTGGTACATTATCTGGAACCGGTTTTCTCTCGTGCAGCAGGTGGCGAATCGCGAGAATCGGATGCCTGAGTAGCATTCTCGGGCCCGAATAACGCATAACAAGGCGCATTTGCTCTTTGGGTTCGGGTTTGTAGCAATGAATAGGGCAACGATTGCAAGTCGGCTTTTGCTCACCGTAGGGGCAGCGGTCGAGTTTGGTTTCGGCGTAACTGAGCAGTTCACTGCACTCTGAACACAATCCTTCTTTTTGATGATGATCATGACAGTAAATATGCACCATGGCACAAACCGTCTTAAATTCAGTGTTGAGGCTATTTAGTAGTATTTCTGAGCGCTTCATTTCAAATTTCATCTCCGTTTTGAGCTCAATCTACGTCCGGCTATTTAAAGCTGCATTTTCAATGTAAGTTTAGCGCAAGCCTCGTTAGCTGAAAAGTCTGTTATTAATCGATTTGTTCCATAGAACCTAATGTGGCCGCCTGATACACTAGCGATCTTACAGTTTAGTTAGGAAATAGAATGACAACCGAACAAGAAGGCGTAATGGGTGGCGAGCACCTGCGTGAAGTGGTAGAAAACCAGATCAGCGACGGCGACCCTATCAAGGTTAAAGAAACCTTGATGCGACTACAGATGACGGGCACCGCTAGAGAAGACGCGATAGAAATGATGGCGTGCGCTTTGGCTATTGAGGTGTTCGATGTAATGAAGAACGATTCTCCATTTAATCTAAAGCGTTACAAAGCCCACCTAGACGAACTGCCAGAAATGAGTTGGATGGACGAGGATTAACTTCTTGTTGCGCCAGTTAGCAAAATTGCTAGCTGGCATTTCTAATGCTCAACAACACACCTATACTAATATCAGTCATTTTTACTTTTACGTTAATTGCATCAGCTATTATTAGATGCAGTACGCCCTTCGTATCTTGAATTTGATACCAACAGCTAAGGAAACTGACGTGGATGATAAGTGTATAGTTCGTAAAGCAGAAGTCGCGGATAAGCCCGCTTGGTCGACAATGAGAAACCAACTGTGGCCAGATACCATCCCTCATCACTGCTTAGATATAGACTCCTATTTCGACTTCTCTAGCGAAGACATCGTAGAGGTTTTAGTTATTGAATATCAAGGCGAGCTCATCGGTTTTATTGAGCTAAATATTCGTAGCCATGCCGATGGTATTAAAGGCCGTGGTGTGCCGTTTGTCGAGGGGTGGTATGTCGATGAAGCTTTTAGAAATAGGGGGCTTGGTAAGTTGTTGCTTCACTATGCAGAAAGCTGGGCGGTAAGGCTAGGTTATCAATGGATTGCAAGCGAAGCGGCAATAGACAATCAACAAGCGATCGCGTGCCATAGAGCCGCAGGTTTTGAAGAAACCGAGCGGCAGGTTAGTTTTGTTAAATTCTTACGCGATTAGCGGTTATAACGAATTACCTCTATCCCGGGCGTTAGTTAGGCGATAACGGTCTCGTCCTTGCGCTTTTGCTAAATAAAGTTGCTCATCTGCGAGAGCGATATAGTTCTCCCAGTTATTAAGTAGTTCCTCACGGCTAATATCAGTGATAGCACCAATCGATACCGAGACGTTAATATTGCCAGTACCATTATGAAATGGGGTAGAGCGAATCGTATCGCATAGGCGTTCTAGGATATCCATAGCGGGTTCGTCACAGTGATGCTCAACCAAACATAAAAACTCTTCGCCCCCCCAGCGCACAAATACATCTCTGCTCCCCATTTCTCGATTGAAACGGAAACTGGCTTCTTGAAGAATGCTATCTCCGGCCGCGTGTCCATAAGTGTCGTTGATCGACTTAAAGTTATCTAGATCAAGTATTCCGATTGTGTAGAAACTCGTGCACTGACTTTTTTGGTTTCCTCTAAGCTCAGACAGCAAGTTCTCAATATACCTTCGGTTATAAAGGCCAGTTAACGTGTCTTGCAGCGCTTCTTTTTCCAATACTTTATTGGAAGACCTTAGTGATTGGTTATGACGATTAATAGACCGCAATTGATAAACTTGATACAAGAACGCTGCGATAACAACCGAGGCTAACGCGGAGATCAACTTCAAACGAACTTCTTCTTGAGAAGACTTAAGATCAGACAGTGACTTCTCAGCCTTGAGAAGGGCGATTTCATTTTTATGCTGGCGCAACTTATACGCTTCTTCCTGCCTTTCAAAGCGATTAGAGCGTTGGTGGGCGAGATAGGCGCTGTATCTAAGGTCATATTGTTTTAAATAGCGATACGCGGTCTCGAAGTCACCGAGTTTTTCGTATATTAGCGACAAAGACTCTAACGTATTGACGAAATCAACTTCGCTTGGGATCCCTTCAAATATTTCTAATGCATGGAGCAGGTCTTGCTTGCTCTGAGCGTAGTCACCGATAGCAAGTTCAATTTTTGCTTTTAGCTCGATACATTGTCCGAACTCGATGGCATATTGAGCCCCTTTGGGATGATGTATACACTGAGCGATCACTTGCCTGGCTAATTTTGGCGTATCTTGCGCTAGCAGCAATCTTGCATGAACAAACGAATGCAACAGCTGAATTCGTGTCGGGTAGGCGGACTGGGTTACCGAACTAACATCGAGCAGTGCTTGTTTTGCTACATCAAATTTATCAGTATTAATCGAGATGAGTGCTCTATTGAGTAAATGTATCGCGACAGTGTTTGGCGCATTTGCGGTACTTTTCTTATAAATACGTATTGCGCGATCAGTGTACTCGAGCGCCTTGTCCCAGTCGCCAAGTTCGGTGTATAGAATAGAGAGGTTACCGATGATGGAAGAACGAATGCGATGTTTTGGATAGTGTTTAGCAATGTCCAAACCACGATGAAAATAGTTCTGTGCCACGGTTTTATTACCTTCGATGTTGTTGATAACGCCTAACACGTTATAAATCGACATCAAGAGTACTTGGTAATTGAGCCCTTTACTTATGGTGACCGCCTGATCAAGTAATTGCTTTGCTTTCTCTAAGTCTCCTTTCTTAACTAGCCCTACCGATAAATCATGTAACGCGGTGGCTTCAATCCATAACAATTGTTTTTGTTTACCAAACTCGAGCAACTGTCGGCTAAAGGTTAGCGACTGGGTTAAGTTTCCTTTGGCAAGCCAGACATTGGCTTGAGCTCTCAGATAAAAAGCAAAGTAGATAGGTACAGACTCAATATCGACTTGCTCTTTAAGCTCATCAATAAGGCGAAGGGTTTTAGCTGGTTTAATGCGTGATAGTGCATAAAGCTGCGAAAATTGCTCACCGTATGGCATGGATTTAAGTTGATCCACCGGGCTAAATCTTGCATTTGTTGCATCGACGCTTGGAAGTGGCTGAACGGGTTCAAGGATAAACCAGCCGACAATGATACAGAAAACCAATACCGTCACGACTGAGATTATTGGTTTTAGATAACTCATTATTGAAGTAACTTACTAATAGGGAATACGCTGTTCAGTATAGGTAATGGTTTGATTTTGGTCAATTTATAAATGTGACGGAACGTTTATTACTTAGCTCAAATTGCCACATGCCGGCACTTTGATTTGGCTGACTTATGAGTGCCAACCAAAGCATTAGCAGTTGTTATCAACAGTCTCTGGTAGCCTAATGTTTTTTGCGGCTTTGCGTTTGAATTGCGCAAGCATGACACCGGAGATCACCATAATGCCGCCAATAACATGGTATTCGGTAATGGCTTCGTCAAGCAGTGTTGCGGCGAGGGTAATGGCAACAACAGGCAGTAAGTTCATGAACATGGCGCTCGAATCTGCGCCAATAGCATCGATTGCCTTAACCCACATCCACGGCGCAATAATGGAAGCGGCAAGGCTTGCGTATGCGATAAGGGGTAATGATTCTGCAGTCGGCAGCAAGTTGTCACTGCTTAGCCATAGTGGTGACAGCATGAAGACAGCGAATCCACCTTGCATGTATATGAACTGCCAATTGGAAAGTGGCATTTTCCAGCGTTTAATGAGTACACAGTAAAGGGCGTAGACGGTAGCCGCAATCACCATAAGGCCATCACCTAAGGTGACAGATTGATGAAAAATGAACAGCACATCGCCTTGGCCAAGCATAAATGCAAGGCCGGCAAGTGATATTACTGCGCCAACCACACTGATTGGTGCAATTTTTTTACCTAGCAAAGGCACACTAACGAAAATCGCAATTAATGGCACTAATGACGTAATAAGCGCCATATTAGATGCAGTGGTGGTTAAAGCAGCGTAATAGCCAAGCGACTGGTTCAATACCATGCCAAGTAGAGCAAGCGTTGCCAGTTTTAACGTGTAAGGTTTGATGGTTTGCCAATTTTTTATGATAGACGGCAAGCAAAAAGGTGTGAGAATTAGCATGGCGAAAAACCAGCGAAAGAAACTCATGGCGCTAGGCTCTATACTTTCAACGGCAAGCTTATTTACGATGGTGTTACCGCCCCATATGACAACGGTGAAAAGGGGAAGAAGGTATGTCATGTGAGCTCCATCAAAGTTTGGTCTATGGCGCTCAGTATAATTCGTCGATATAATAATATATATCTCCCATCAGACACGTTTCCGCTATAGTCAGACAATATGAGCAAATCAAGCCAAACAAACATCCATCCATCGATCTCTATCGATACGCTACCCGCAACAGCGTATCTGAACTTTGACGCATTTCGGTCTAACACTGTTACTCGCAATCACGCCCACACTTGGGGCCAAGTGCAAATAATAAGAGGTGGAATGTTAGAGCTGAATGCACAGGGCACGCGTTTTTTAGCGCCGCCTCACCTCGCGATTTGGGTGCCAGCTGGCGTGATGCACTATAGCTTTAATCGCAAGCCTGTTGATTACTGTTCGCTAAATATTGTGGTCGAGAAAACATCGTCATTGCCTAAGAGCACCTGTTTGCTAGGTGTTACCCCAATTCTGATGGCCATTATTGACGATTTTCGGATGAGAGGGATCAGTATCGCAGAAGACGAAGCGGATCAGCGCTTGATGCAGGTACTTCTCGACCAACTTGCGCTCGCGAAACAAGAGCAGCACTTTCTTCCAACCAGTGATCACAAAATTTTGGCGCCGATACTTAATGGCCTGGAAGACAATCCAACCGATGAGAAAACCTTAGGAGATTGGGCGGCGTTGGTACACACCACCGAAAGAACGGTAGCACGTTACTGTCAAAGTGAATTAGGCATGAGTTTTACCGAATGGCGCTTAAGAATGCGTTATCTCCATTCAATGACATTGCTGCAAAAGGGCAGCTCGGTCAAAGAGACGGCATTTTTGCTTGGATATAACCAAGCAAGTCCCTTTATCACCATGTTTAAGCGCTATGCAGGGATCACTCCAGAGCAATATAAGCTCAATAGAAAAAACGCCTAACATAGCGTTAGGCGTTTGGTATTTTTATCTATGGGTAGTAGGCATTACTTAACTTGCCACTCGATTTCTTCGCCGCCGCGGATAGGCACAACAATGTCTTTGCCAAATGGCATTGTCGCAGGTACTGACCACTTCTCGTTTACCAGTGTGATGGTGTCAGTGTTGCGAGGTAGGTTGTAGAAATCTGGGCCGTTATGGCTAGCAAAAGCTTCTAAGTTCTCTAGTTTTCCTTCTAGCGTAAACACTTCTGCATAAAGCTCAATCGCAGCGTGCGCAGTGTACGAACCCGCACAGCCACAAGCCGCTTCTTTCATGCCTTTCGCATGAGGCGCAGAGTCTGTACCCAAGAAGAATTTCTTGCTGCCACTGGTTGCTGCTTCAACCAGCGCTTGTTGGTGGGTGTTACGCTTTAGGATTGGTAAGCAGTAAAAATGTGGCTTAATTCCACCAACCAGCATGTGGTTGCGGTTGTATAGCAAATGGTGCGCGGTGATTGTCGCCGCTACGTTGTCACTTGCATTTTTTACAAAGTTTGCCGCATCAGCGGTGGTGATGTGCTCTAAAACAATCTTTAAGTTAGGGAAGTCATTAACCACTGGCGCTAGAACGGTTTCTAGGAACACTTTTTCGCGGTCGAAAATGTCGATGTCGTGCGCGGTCACTTCACCGTGAACCAAAAGCAGCATGCCCACTTCTTCCATCGCTTCTAAAACAGGGTAGATGTTTTTTGCGTTGGTGACACCAGAATCTGAATTGGTGGTTGCGCCTGCAGGGTAGAGCTTAGCCGCAAATACTTTGCCACTTGCTTTAGCTTTACGAATTTCGTCTGGCGTGGTGTTATCGGTTAGGTACAGCGCCATTAAAGGCTCGAACTGTGCACTTGGTTTTTCGGCCATGATACGTTCACGGTAGGCTAGTGCCATCTCGGTATCAGTAATTGGCGGGATAGTGTTTGGCATGATGAGCGCGCGGCCATTGTAGCGGCTGATATCGCGAACTGTATCTGCAAGTACTTCGCCATCGCGAAGGTGTACATGCCAGTCATCAGGACGTGTGATAGTAAGTGTTGTCATTTGATGCTCCCACCGAGTATTAGAATGCTAATTAGGAGCCTAAACGTTAAAACATCAACAAAACTGCGTGACGCAACCGTTTAGGCGACAGGATGATAGTAGAAAACTGAGACCGTTTCACGTTTTTTTTCATCTAATTACCTATTACAATGATTGTAGTGATGTATTTTCTTACTCCACGCTAAATAAGCAATAATTTAGAGAGCCAATTATGTCTGATACTTATCCGTCTCACTTATGCGAAGTCAACGTCTACCCAGTTAAGTCAATTTGCGGCATTTCACTGTCAATCGCATGGGTTGAACAGCAAGGGCTTAGCTTCGATAGGCGTTTTATGTTGGCGTTCGCCGATGGCTCGATGGTGACCGCACGAAAGTACCCGCAGATGGTAAAGGTTACCTCCAGTTTGCTCGCCGATGGCTTGGTGTTTAGCTACCCGAATAAGCCTTCGTTACGGGTAAGCTATCGTGAATTAGAGCGAAAAGAAGTCGAAGCGCAGGTGTGGAAAGATCAGTTTGTTGCCTACAGCACCACTGCAGTGGCGAACGAGTGGTTTAGCGAGATTGTTGGCGATAAAGTGCAACTGCTTTTTAGTGGCGAACAGTCAAATCGCGTTCGAGAAAAGCTTGGTCACAACGTTAGCTTCGCCGATGGCTACCCATTACTTCTCATAAGCCAAGCGTCATTAGATGACCTCAACCGCCGCAGTAGCGAGCCACATTCAATGGATCAATTTCGAACCAACTTGGTCGTCTCGGCGCAACATCCATTCGAAGAAGACAGTTGGAAGCGAATTCGTATTGGTGAAGTGGAATTCGAGTCAGTCAAACCATGTGAGCGATGCATTCTGACTACCGTCGATACCGAGAGCGGAAAATTTAGATCTAACCAAGAGCCACTGAAAACCCTGAGTCGTTACCGAGCAAACGAGAAGGGCGGGGTGTTCTTTGGTCAAAATCTGGTGGCCAAAAATGAAGGTATGATCCGAGTTGGAGATGTGGTTGAGGTTTTGGAAACCAAACCCAAAGAGCAATACCAAGAGTTACCATCGCAGGAACTTGAGTTAACTTGCGTTGAACGGGAATGGATTGCTCCCAACTTCGCCACGTTTTGGTTTGAGCCGCAAAACGGTCAATTGCCGATTTACAAAGCGGGGCAATACTTGCCCGTAGAACTTGAAATTGACGGTCAAAAAGTTTGCCGGAACTACACGCTTTCATCTAGCCCAATGCATAGCGAACGTTATGCCATTTCAGTTAAACGTGTTGAAGGCGGAATGGTATCGAACTGGTTGCTAGATAACCTTCAAATTGGCGACAGTCTAACAGCAGATAAACCGGGTGGAGACTTCCACTTAAATGAAACCAACTTGCCGTTGTTACTCCTTTCCGCGGGCAGTGGCATCACCCCGATGTTGTCAATTCTGCGCGATCTGGTTGATAACGACCAGCTAAAAGATGTGGTGTTCTTTTATCAATGCCGCAATGAAGAAGATATTCCTTGTCGCCATGAACTTGATAGACTAAACCAACTCTATCCGCAGTTGCATTTGATGATATCTCTTAGCCAAAAAGATCCGAACTGGGAAGGATTGACGGGGCGATTGTCCATCAGTCACTTAAAACGAATCCCAGATGTTGAAAAGCGCCAAGTGTTTGTGTGTGGGCCAGAAGGTTTTATGCAAAAAGCGAACAACTTGTTGCTGAAAATGGGCTTGCCAGAGTCACATTATCATCAGGAGGCGTTTGGTGTTTCAACCAAACCCGAAAGCGAACAACGAGAGTTATCCATCACCATTAACGGTGCTCAGTTTATTGGTGATAACCAAAGGCCTATCCTGCAACAAGCCGAAGAGGCGGGGCTAAAAATCGCCAACAGTTGTCGCGCTGGATTATGTGGAGTGTGTAAGGTGTCCGTTTCGTCGGGCGAGTACTTGCAACCGGAAGTACCTGCGCTGCTTGCGGGAGATAGAGAAAGCAACCAAGTATTAGCGTGTTGCTGCGTGCCACAAAGTGACATCAGTATCGAAAGTTAGACGTATTGTAGGATGGAATAAAAAAAGAGCAGCTCGTCGCTGCTCTTTTTGCATCCAATTAATCGTAGATCGTCGGTATCGGTTGGCGTTTGTGCTGAGTCGCTTTATAGATAGCAATAAGGCGCTGCGTCGCTTCTTCACCGATGGCTTTTCCCTCTAGGAAGTCATCAATCTCATCGTAGCTAAGGCATAATGCGTCTTCGTCGGCTTTTTGTGGTGCCAACTCTTCTAGATCGGCTGTGGGTACTTTATGAACCAGTTGCGTTGGTGCACCTAGAAAGTCAGCAATTGAACGAACCTGACGTTTGTTTAAACCAAAGAGAGGGGCCATATCACAAGCGCCATCGCCAAACTTGGTGTAAAAACCCGTTATGTTTTCAGCAGAGTGATCGGTACCAAGTACCAAGCCACCCACATAACCAGCGATTTCGTACTGAGCAACCATACGAGCTCGCGCTTTAACATTACCTTTTACAAAGTCTATTTTTGCCGCGTGTTCAGGAAGTAGGTCAGTACCTTCAAGGGCGATATGGGACGCCGCGTGCAAGCCGTCCACACCGGCTTTGATATTCACCGAGACAGAATGACTTGGTTTAATAAAAGAGAGCGCCAATTGCGCTTCATCTTCGTCTTTTTGTTCACCGTAAGGTAAACGAACAGCGATGAACTGGTAAGCGTTGGATACGCACTCTTGGTTTAGCTCATCAACGGCAAGTTGCGCCAATCGTCCACAAGTTGTTGAATCAACGCCGCCGCTGATCCCCAAAACCAAAGATTTGCATCCAGATTGTTTGAGCTTATTTTTAATAAAGCCAACGCGTCGCTCAACTTCAAATTGAGGGTCGATCGACGCCAAGACACGCATCTCCTCGCGGATTTGATGTTCCATTTCAGTTCCTTTTCATGCAGCAATGTGAAAACTGGTTTATCATACCTGATTCACTTGATTATTAAATACTGAAATCCTATCTTGCTGAGTTAATGATAGAAACAGTAGAACAGTTGAAGGTTTATTGTTCGAATGAAGAAAATTGCAGTGTTTGGCAGTGCGTTTAACCCTCCATCTCTAGGCCATAAAAGCGTTATTGAGTCTTTAAGTCACTTTGACCAAGTATTGCTATTACCCAGTGTGGCACACGCATGGGGGAAACAGATGCTCGACTACGAAACCCGATGCGAAATGGTTGATCTGTTTATTCAAGATTTGAACATGTCGAATGTGGTTCGATCAAAGGTTGAAGAAACGCTTTATCAACCGGGCGAAAACGTGACGACTTATGCTGTACTAAGTGAGCTACAAAGTAACCGCCCCCAAGATGACTTTACTTTCGTGATAGGGCCAGATAATTTTTTTAAGTTCGCCGCATTTTATAATGCCGAACTCATACTTTCCCGTTGGTCTGTGATGGCTTGCCCAGAAAAAGTTAAGGTTAGAAGTACAATGATCCGGGATAAATTAACCAACGGCGAGTCGATATCCGATCTCACCACGCCTTTAGTTAACGCGTTTTTACAAAAGCATGGTGCTTGGGAGTAGGGCGCTAAGTAGTAGTTGTAAAAAAGGACGAGATTTTTAGATGGCAAGTAGTACCGCTATTCGTTTTGGTAAGACGTCCCTAAGGGCAGTTTGGTTACTTGGGGTGTTCGCCCCTCAGGCATTTGCGGTTTGTAATCCCATTAACCCTGCAACGTCGGTAGTCATAGCGCAGTTACCTGAAGACAGCTTTTGTACTTCTGTCGCTAATGGCTTTGATAGCCTTGTCGATTCATTTTTCTCGATCAGCCAGTTTTCAACGAAAGAACAGAGCACAACAGAGTATTGGTCTAATTGGAGCATGGAAAGTACAAGCGATCCCTTGCTCACTTCTAAGCTTGAAAAGAATCATTTTGGACTGGGCATCTGGACGCCGGATGAATACGCTGAGAATTTTGATGACCTTAGTTATTACGAGCAGTTAAAGGCTCAGGGAGTGTCACTTAGCTTAGGGCTAGGGGAGCAAGATGGAGACGAGCCCAGAATGCGAATAGACTATCGCTGGCACCAAAAAGCGGAAGACGGCGTACAGTTACAAATTGAAGTGCCTTTTTAAAGGCACTCACCCATCACTAAGCCTGATAGTTGCTCAAACTCTTCGGCACAACCACCAAAGTATTCCTTGATCACGTCTTCTCGTTTAACGCCTGATTGCATGCGTTTCTTCGCTTCTCGTAAACTCAACATGAGTAGCAATTCTTTGCTTAAATCGCAGTCGTTGTCGGTTGACCATTGGGTGATCTTTTGGCTAAGCGGAGACATATCGAGTAACGGCCTTAAAGACTTAACTTCGTCGCGGATAACTTTGAGTAAGTTGTCTTTATGATCGTCTGCAACACTATGCTCTAATAGTTTCGCCAGAATAGCTTTTGAAACCGGCGGTAGATTGACAAAGCCAGCTTGGGTCGGGAATTTGTCTTTTAAACGAATTGAAAAATCGACCTGTGAAACTTCACTATTCGGCAAATAAGAGATAGAGGTTAAACAGTCAAAAGGTAACCAGATCGCGGCACCTTGTTCCAGCGCATATTCATTTTTACCCAGTTTCACCAAAACCAACCCAGATTCCACTTGGATCAGGCTATATTTGGATTTTTTCTTTCTCGGTGTTGTTACTAAAAATGAGTAATGAGTATGTTGATGTTCAACAGCAAAATTCATGATAGGTTCTCTTATAATCTGGCTGTCTAAGAGTAGCTTTTCTGGGTTTAAAAGCCAATTACCACAACTGAGAAGTTAGGCTTTTTTAATAATTAATTGCGTGAGTTATGTGTGGATTAGACAAATTGAATATTATTTGTACACTCACAGTTGTGTTATAGTGATGACGTTCACGTTCACTCTGGTCTGACCATGACTGAATGATGAATTACTAGCTGCGCGTGAAGAAAACAATGCGTAGAATGAGCCGGATTTTGTATTGAAAAAATAATTAGATGACAGACCTAAACGACCCTTATCAAGAAATTCGTCCCTATAATGATGACGAAATCCCGGCAGCGATTGATCGACTAATCAATGACGAAGAGTTTATCAGTGCCATATTGCATCATCGTTTCAGCAATCATGCTGCGTGGTTCAAAGCCTTAATGAGCCCTATTTTAAAGGTTTACTTAAAGTTTAAGTGGGCCAAGTTCACCTCGGTAGAAGCGATTCAAATCGAAGTGGCTAAATATCTGCGCAATTCATTGCGAGATACCACTGACGGCGTTGTATATTCCGGCTTAGAGAAGTTAGACCAAGAGACTGCCTATCTGTTTATCTCGAATCACCGAGATATCGCGATGGACCCTGCGTTGGTTAACTACGGCTTAAACAAGCAGAAGCATAAAACGGTTCGCATCGCTATCGGCGATAACCTGCTTAAGAAGCCATGTACAACTGAACTAATGCGCATTAATAAGAGCTTCATTGTGAAGCGTAGCGCCAAAGCGCCGCGCGAAATGATGAAAGCGCTGAGTCAATTGTCCTCTTACATTAAACACTCCCTTACAACGGGTAACTCCATTTGGATTGCGCAGAAAGAAGGTCGAGCTAAAAACGGTAATGATCAGACCGATCCGGCTATTTTGAAGATGCTTCACGTTGAAGGTCGTAAGCAAAAAATGCCGTTCCCTGAGTATATCAAGACGCTTAAAATTGTCCCTGTTGCTATCTCGTACGAAAATGACCCATGTGATATCGCGAAAGCAAAAGAGTTATACGAAAGAGAGCAGACCGGTAGTTATCAAAAAAGCGAGTTTGAAGATATCGACAGTATCATCCAAGGTATCGTTGGTTATAAAGGCCGTGTCCACGTGAGCTTTGGCGACGTAATTGATGGTGATTTCGAAACACCGGATGCATTGGCAAAAGCACTAGATTCGCAAATCCACCAGATCTATAAGCTGTTCCCAATTAACTATTGCGCGGCAAATACTGGCGGTGAAGGTTGTACTGATAAAGCGAAGCAAACCCTGGACGAAAAGTTAGCGCAACTGCCTGAAGGGGCACATAAGTTCTTAACCGACATGTATGCATACCCGGTAAGAAATCAGCAGTCTGACGCCTAGTCAAAATAATAGCCAATTCAAAAAAGGAGCCACGGCTCCTTTTTTATTTTCTTAAGCCTTGGCTGTTTGCTTTGGCTCACTAACGAGCCACCGCACCGCCAAGCGTGAGATCATCCGGCCACTCAGTGATCACATTCCCGCCTAAAAACAGATTACCATCTATAATCAATTGCTCCGGCAACTTAGAAACTTTTGAGCCGCCAATATAGAGATCACCTTTAACGGTTAGCGGTGAGGGTAGTTCAGAGATCTGAGTCCGAATGATGCTTAGATCGCCCTCTACAACAAGTCCCGGTGGCAAGAGCTCAATAGGCGTGTCGGTTAAGTTTATATACCCGCCAACTTTGATACCACGGTTCCAGCTGCTTATCTGAGATCCAAGCAGATTAGCGTACCCTTTGATTTTGGTTCCTTTTGCAATCGAAGTTAACTGACTGTTGGAGGCATCAAGACTTCCCTGGATATCAAGCCCTTTAGGCAGCTTTTTTATCGGCGTTTTAGCAATGTTGAGATTCCCTTTAACCACAAAGTTATCGGGTAATGAGGTGTAGTGGGTGTTGCGCAGGTGTAGATTCCCATAGGAGTCAATGTGGTTTAGTATTTTGTACTGATCAAGAGGCGTCGCATGGGACGCAAAAGACAGAATGGATAATACGGCAAAGGTAGAAATACGCATTGGTGCACCTTAGGTTTATTCTTTTTGCAGTATATACTGAAATGATCTTATGCGCGAAACCTCGCTACCTTCAGTCGGTTCCGGTTTACGCTATGGTGTGACTTCTATTCAAAGGTGGGGAAAAGTGAAACGAACAGTATTTCTTTTAATGATGACCGTATTTATAACGCCTCAAGTCCAAGCGAACGTGAAGAGTTATACAACTCCTAAGTCTGCGGTAATCGTAACGGATGGTAAGGCGGGCGCTCGTGTCTGCTATTACCAAGACCAAGCGTACTCAATTGGCGCAGTCATTCAGGTGGGAGAGGTCTACCTAGTTTGTCAGCCAAATAAAGACTTTGAGCTAAATGGCGCGCTAAAGTGGCAAGCGTATGAGATCGCAGAACAAAGTAAAGACGTAAAAAAAGACGGCCAATAAGCCGTCTTTACGCTGTACTCATCATACCCAAGGTATGAACTCTAACGAGTTAGCGAACGTGTTTTGAGTTCAAAAATCAGTTTTTCAGCGCTACACGTAAATTTGAAGCGAGCTTCCAACTGTTTTGCGTCGTCTGCCAAAGGTTGGACTTCGTGTTCAACTTCTGCTGAAACTTGCTTTGCGAGCTCAAGATATTTGTTAAATTCTGTTTCTAGCTGCGCTTTTGTTTCTGCTTGAATAGCAAGTAGTGAAACTTCATCGCCTTCTTGAATAATAAAACCAATTTCACCAGCACAGCCACATGCTTCACACACGTCTGCGTTATCTTTTACATTAGTTGCCATAGAAAATACTCCTACTAAGTTTGGGCTATCTTACCGTTACCATTGAAAATTCGCCACAATAAAAGTGAACTAGCTCTCACTTTCTGTACGGGCTGCTATTCTATATAAGCGGGGAGGTTAATGAGTATGCGGTATTGTTAACGGCTAGTAGCTCACCATAAAAGCTCGTGATGTGATCGTCATCACGTAATTTTAATTGGTATGTAAAATTAATCGTATTGCTGATTCAACGCCTTGTGTAGAAATGCATTTTATAAGAAGATTCTGGAAATCGAAAACATTCATCTTGGTTATGGATTTAGTGTTGGCAGAAACTACCGCCAGCACAAATACATCAGTTTGTTGTATTTCGACTATAAACCCGATTATTTTTTAGTTTGCGTTCGTTTTGTACTGTAGTTAACACTTTACGCAGTGCAACGTGCTTACTGTTCTCAAGTTATTGAGATTTTATTATTTTCGAACATAATACTGATAATTATGTTCAATACCTTATCTATCACTATCTCTTGGATAAATGGTATTGAAATATAAACAGAGAAGAGCCTGTAATATGCCTAAGCGTAGTAAAGAAGATACTGAAATTACCATCCAGATTATTATGGATGCGGTTGTCGAGCAACTGATAACACTGGGGTACGACAAAATGTCTTACACCACGTTAAGTCAGCAGACAGGCGTATCGCGCACCGGGATTAGCCACCACTTCCCTAAAAAAACCGACTTTACAGCTGCGCTGGACGGACGAATCTATAAGATGTTTGTAGAGCATCTTACATTAAACAATGACCTAGAAAGTTTTAAAAACAGCTGGCTAGTTTCTTTAAATAACCGCGAATTCTTGGCTATTCTGCGATTACTATTCCACCATACAGTGGTTTCTGATAATACCCACGCTTTTGCAAAAGCGGGCTTAGAACGTATTTATTGCTTAGCGGAAGAGCGCTTCGGTGACCATTCAAGGCAAGAACTCGATGCCTTGTTCGGTCGTAGCTTAGTACACATGGCAATGTAAAAAATCCCTAGACCGATGTGGTACTCAGCGTAGCACCCTGAGTACGACGTATCCGTCTATTGATTAACTCTCTTGCAAAAAAATCCCAGCTAAATTAGCTGGGATTTTTATTATTTCTATAAAAAGCTTTAATTACAATCAGTAATTACATTGCAGCAGCGAAGATCTCAGAAATTTCGTCGTGCGTTGCTTGTTTCGGGTTAGTGAAGCCACATGCATCTTTTAGCGCATTGTCGGCCAAAACAGGGATGTCTTCTAGTTTAGCGCCTAGATCTTTTAGTCCTGCTGGAATACCCACATCTTTCGATAGTACGCTAATTGCGTCTAGCGCAGCTTGAGCACCTTGCTCTGCTGTCATGCCTTCAACATTAACACCCATTGCTTTCGCTACATCACGTAGACGTTCTGGGCATACTTGAGCGTTGTAGCGTT
>Ga0070724_10000571_pt1 | contig 25259 bp, 37 predicted proteins | sample tdDd001_FD_67278 | JGI IMG/M metagenome (GOLD analysis project Ga0070724, IMG submission 67278) | Marine sediment microbial communities from the Atlantic coast under amendment with organic carbon and nitrate - tdDd00.1 | ecosystem: Environmental > Aquatic > Marine > Coastal > Sediment | place... | reverse complement strand
AAGGAAGTATTGACCGATTGAATCGTGATGCGAAAAGAGCTCAAGCTTTGTTTTCGCTCAGAACAACAACCGGCATCCCTTTGGATGAGGCAATTCTTCGGCTTTCTATACCGAAGAAGATCAAGGATAGAGTGGTTGAGTTGACGGCTAATACTTCACAAACTGCAATGGACTTCATACTGTAACTCAAACCCCGCATTGTCGGGGTTTTTTATTGAGGTACGCCAAAGACGTACAGTATCGTACTTTTGATTTTTTAGGTACGCCAAAGACGTTCAGTGTCGTACTTTTGATTGTGGATAGTATCGTACTTTTGATTGTGGATAGTATCGTACTTTTGGTTTTTTAGGTACGCCAAAGACGTACAGTGTCGTACTTTTGATTGTGGATAGTGTCGTACTTTTGGTTTTTTTAGGTACGCCAAAGACATACAGTGTCGTACTTTTGATTGTGGATAGTATCGTACTTTTGATTTTTTAGGTACGCCAAAGACGTTCAGTGTCGTACTTTTGATTGTGGATAGTGTCGTACTTTTGATTGTGGATAGTATCGTACTTTTGGTCTGCTTTTACTAAGCAACTCCTCTTGCTATAATAATGCCTCTATATCGGCCATTGGCCACAAACAAAACAGGCGCTTTCGGGCTGCCTTCAACACGTAAAGAGGAAATACTATGAAAGCAGTAATAAAAACTGAAATCAAAACAACATTAAATGAAGCTAATGAGCTGTCATCATACTTAACAGTTAAGGGCATTGATAACCAAATTATTCCAAACGAATCTGGATTTTTAGTTACTTGGGCGCAAATAGAAAAGGTAATGGCAACCCCTAATCGTAAGCTTTTAATAGCTCTTGGCGATTGGCTGCAAGATAATTATGATGGGGGCTATGACACTATTTGTTTTGCTCAAGATGATAACGAGCGAATCACAAGCGAACAAGTCTATCCTGTATGGGAAAGGGTTATAGCTCCATTACTTGTTGATGTAAGTGATTATGAGTTGCACCAGCATGTGTTTGTTGTCGTTGGTAGGGTTTGTGATTGTGAAGACGAATTGAAGTTTGTAATGGCTTCGACTAAAAAAGAAGCTGAAGGTAAGTTCACCGACTATATTAAGGTTAAACAAGACTGGGACGGTGAGAGTGACATTTATGTCGAGTTCACTGAACGCCTTACTGACTTTAGGTTCAATCTTCTCAAATAAATAAAGGCCGCTTAGCGGCCTTTTTTATTACTCAAAGATGACTTATTGATAGATGCTATATATACTAAATGTGATTATTGGCTTCCAGCCACAAAAAAAACAGGCGCTTTCGAGCTGCCTTCAACACGTAAAGAGGACTTAATATGTCAGTTAAATTTAATATATGTGAAAATTCTTGTGATTATACGCTCACTGGTTCTGTTAATGAGCTTGAAATTATAGAGTTTGCTAACAGTCTATCTAAGAAAAAACTTGAAAAAGGCCAATTCATTAATAGCTCTGATGATATAAAGATGCACTTACAGCGTCTTCTTTCAGATCTTGATTATGAGATTTTTGGTGTTGTTTTTTTGACAACCCAAAATCAAATAATTGAATCGAAGCAGCTTTTTAGAGGGACTATTAATGCAGCTTCCGTTTACCCACGTGAAGTTGTAAAAGAGGCTCTTATTTTAGGTTCAAGCAGTGTGATTTTCTATCACAACCATCCTTCGGGAATAACTCAGCCATCACCTGCGGATAAGTTGATAACTAATAAGTTGGTTAGTGCTTTAAAGCTTGTTGATATTGATGTTTTAGATCATATAGTTGTAGGTTTTAAGGGTTGCCTTTCTTTTAGTGAGAATGGTCTTTTATAACAAAGAAGATTTCCTGCGCTTTATGTTTTATTAAGCGCAGATATATAAATTTAATTATCGGCCTCCGGCCACAAAAAAACAGGCGCTTTCGAGCTGCCTTTAACACGTAAAGAGGAAATATTATGAAAACTGTATTTGAGAAAAACTACGATCTAATGGTAAAGCTTGGAATTATTTTGAATGACAAGACAGTTCCATTTTACCGAAAAAGCATATCTTTAGGTGTAATGGACTTGGTAGTTGAGCGCAATGAGTTACATGACGGTTTTAACGACCAGAACTGTATCGGTTTTTCAATTGCACACTACTTTGTTCAGAATAGAGACTTGTGTGCAGATCCTGTTATGGAAATACTTTACTACCCCGATACAAACATGGTTGAAGCTTATTCATTTGAAATGAGTCTTCATCCTATGCATGAGGTAGTATACCCCTTACCAGGTAAAGTTAATGTGAAAGCTAAAAAGGTGCAAAACTCGTTTTTGCACAGCTGGTTAAATAACTTGGTAGCACAGGGGCATGGTGTTAAATGGGAATACCGCAGCGCTGCTGCCTAAAAAGGTACAGGAGCGTGTCATGTTTCAAGCAACTATGGATCTGCCTTTAAGTGATTTTGCAGCATCGAGCATTAAGCCGAAATATTTATGCAACTCACTGTTTAAAGATGGGCAGTTTGAATCAAAAGTAGGTAAAGCTGATCGCATTTGCCGCCGCCTAATGAGAGTTAGGGTTTATCGAAATCTAAACAAACCGGAGTTTTATTCAATTCTGGCTATGGAAGGTGAAGATAAAGGCAAAGTGATTGGTTATGCTCGCTCGGTATTAATCGAAAATTGCCAGCTGGTAGTTTCTGAGAAATCTAGGCTACGTGTCTTGAGGGATAAGCGTAAGAACGTCCACGCTTTTTGCCAAGGCATCATCGTTGATGCGTCAGAAATGGTGCAGACGTTAGATGGAACTGAATGTGCGATTACATATAATCCGTACAAAATGGGTTCTTTCTTTCGACGTGATGATGATTTACCGTTTACTGATGATTGTACTCAGGCGCTATTGCAAGGTAGTGACGTGTATATAACTGAAAGCGCCTCTTAAAGGCGCTTTTTTCATTGGAATGGAACTGGTATATTAAAGATTCTAAACCGGCTTACGGCCACAAACAAAGCAGGCGCTTTCGAGCTGCCTTCAACACGTAAAGAGGAAAATATGATTGTTGCACGACCTATTAACGAACGTGAACCTTGTTTATTAGAAGGAAACAGATATAAAGATTTGTTCCTTTATGATTTGGACGGTAACTTAGTGGTTAGACAGAATTCACCCTATGAAGGGTGGACCTATGACGCACTGGAACATGTCAGTGAATCCTTAACGACCGATAATGAAACCCTGCAATTTGGCTGGGATGCATATTTGGGAGATAAAAAGGGCAATTGCTGGGTTGGTTCGTCTGAAGTATAGATTTGGCATAGAAAACAAGCTTCCTTCGGGAAGCTTTTTTTATGACCGAAATTTGATATAGTTAAAAGGCATATTTGGCTACGGCCACAAACAAAATAGGCGCTTTCGAGCTGCCTTCAACACGTAATGAGGAAAACGTATGAATACTAAAAATGCAACAAAAGCCCTTGTACACTTTTACTTTGCTACAGAGTTACTAAAAGACCTGAGTGAAAAAGAATTATCGATAGGTGATGTTATTGGGGTTGGTGAAGATGTTTTCTTACTAGACCTATACCCTTATTCAAACCTCATTCATAAGGTCATGGCTGATTTTGATATTGATGTCTGTGATATCAGGACGCATGAGCTTTACGTTTACGATAGTTTGGCTGATTGCTTTTGGGGGATTGTTGAGAGAGATAGCCAAGCGAACGAATTTGCAGTGATGCCGGATAAAGATGAATTTGAACTGGACGTTAACCGTCTAATCGATTCGCTGTAGTGATAAATAAGCTTCCCAACAGGAAGCTTTTTTTATGCCCAAAATTTGATATAGTGAAATGGTTAATCGGCCTACGGCCACAAATAAAACAGGCGCTTTCGAGCTGCCTTCAATACGTAAAGAGGAAATATTATGAGCGTTACTATGTTCTATCGTGTATGTGTTACTGATTTCAATGCTGACCTGGCAAAGTGTGGTCATGATTTTGGTGAAATTAAAGGCCGTCATAAAGACGCTTTCACCGCAGATCGTGAAGCATCTAAAGCTAGTAAAGGTGCTTTAAGCCCTTCGCAAATGGCTTTTGAACTTACTACTGATGAAAAGTTAGAAGTGGGTGATAAGCCTGTAGAGTTAGTATGGAATGCTTATGTTGAGCGTATCCGTCAACGTGAAGTACGAAAATGTGCAGACATCATTGAAAAAATGAAAACAGGTGTAAGCGCTGAAGAGGCGTGTCAGTACCTGGTCCCAACAGATGAGTACAATCGTGATATGGAATTTGATGAGTGGTGCGATAAGTTCTCAGAACCGGCGCAAAAACTCATTGAAGAAAATGAAAGACGGTTGCAGCAACAAGCGGAAGAGAAAGCGAAACAAGCTAGTGTTGTTTCTAGCTTTGAAAGCGCTGCAAGTGAAATTACCTATTCGTTTCCTGCTGTAAAAGGCATTCAGGCGAAAAAGGAGTTTTACATTGCACAGGTGCCATTTAAGTACCTGGTTAAATTCTTCACGTTTGCTGATGAAAGCCTTCCGGCAGAGCTTCGAGCTCAACGAAAGGTCAATGTTAAGCATGCCAATGAAATCGGTCAGTACGTTATCGATAATCGTGATGAATACGTGCTTCCAAGCCTGACTGTAAGTGTCAACGAGGCGATGGCATTTGATCCGTTAAACGTTGATGGTTTAGCTGACAGATTAGGTGTGCTACGCATACCTTTAACAGCTAAGCTCTTGATTTCTGACGGCCAACATCGCAGCGCCGCAGCTTCGTTCTTCCTTAATCTTGATAAATCACTAGGGGATGAAACGGTTCCGGTGACATTTTTCTACGATGAAGGGCTTGAGCGGTCGAAGCAAATATTCGCGGATTTGAATGCGAATCTGTCTAAGCCAAATGCAGCCATTAGCTCTTTGTATGATTTGCGTAATCCTTTCAATAAATTTGTTCTGGGCGCTTTAGAGCGCCATCCAGAAATTAACGGGTTAGTTGACAAGGAGCAAACAACAATTGGTGGTAAATCTGAAAAGGTTTGGTCACTGGTGCATTGGAAGAAGTTTGTTGAAAAACTTCTTAATGTCAAAGAAAAGTCATTCATTAATATCGATGAAGAAAAATTGGATTCAATGAATCAGTTTTTTGATTTGGTGCTAACAGAGTTGACCGGAAAAATCCGACTGTGGCAAAAGGTCATTAATGATGAGATCAGTTCTGAAGAATTGAGAAATTATAATGTGGCTGGTCACGCAGTATTTTTGGAGTCAGTAGCGCTTGCCTTATCGGGTATGTGCGAAAGCGATGAAGAAACTGTTAAGGAGGCAATTGACAAAATTGCGAGCGTTCCTACAGCCAAAGATGCATCACACTGGAATAACCGTTGTGTTGTAGCTGGGCGAATGGTTAAGACGGTCGATAGCGTCAAGGTAACAGCAGCCTACTTGCGACAAGTAGCTGAACTTGAGTTATCCGATAGCATGAAAGAAGCGGTAAGCCGACACGGTTTAGCAGCGTAAAAATAAAGGCGTCCTTCGGGGCGCTTTTTTTTTTCGTGAAATACGGTAATATCAGTAATGTAACTAGCTTATTAGCTTACAAAAAAAACAGGCGCTTTCGAGCTGCCTTCAACACGTAAAGAGGAAAAATATGGAAGCACTTCATTGTGAAGAGCCTGTAAGGTTCGTATCTGGAAATTCGTACAGTCTTGATCTAGACTCTTTTATTGAGAAAACTAGCGCTGTAGACCTGCAAGCCTATGATATTTATATCATTTGTATGAGCGGAGGGAAGGACTCGTTAGCTTGTTTGCTTGAGCTCATAGAGCAAGGCATACCCAGAGAAAAAATTGAATGTCATCACCATTTAATCGATGGTGAAGGTCCTGAGTTCATGGATTGGCCTTGTACCGAAGAGTATTGCAAAGCGTTGTGCAAAGCATTGGGCGTTAAGTTGTATTTTTCATGGAAGGAAGGCGGTTTTCTTCGGGAAATGGAAAGAGATAATGCGCCTACGGCGGCTGTTCTTTTTGAAACCCCTAACGGTGTAACCAAAAAAGTCGGCGGGGATTCCGATAAGTTGGGAACCCGTAAACAGTTCCCAGCTCTGAGCGCAGACCTAAAAATTCGTTGGTGCTCGGCTTATCTGAAAGTGGATGTGGGGAAAAAGGTAATTAGTCATCAAAAGCGATTTGAAGGAAAGCGTACCCTAGTTTTAACGGGTGAACGCGCTGAAGAATCGCCCAGTAGGGCTCGTTATGCTCGTTTTGAACCACATGCCAGCTCAGCGACGAAAGTTGCTCAGAAGGACGCACAGGGCCAAAAGCGAATAGGGTCCGATGGTAAAGTGATTTTCGATATTAAACGCAATAAAAAGCGTTTCGTGGATCACTATCGAATCATACAAGATTGGGAAGAAGAGCGAGTGTGGAACCTTATTAGGAAATACCGCATTTTGCCTCATCCTGCATATATTTTGGGGTTCGGTCGATGTTCATGCCTTATTTGTATTTTTGCCAGTGCCAATCAGTTAGCAACAATTCAAACGTTCATGCCGAATCGGTTTGAGAATATTGAAGCGGTCGAAGCTAAATACGGCAAGACAATTCACTTTTCACGCAACAGTGATAAAGAGGTTGTTCAAATTCCGTTAGCGGAAGTTGCTGCTAAGGGTACGCCTTATCTGGTAGATAAAAATTGGCTAGAAATAGCCATGAATAGAGGTACGTTCGCTCATGACATCATTGTAGACAACTGGGAGTTACCAGCTGGTGCTTTTGGTGATAGTTGTGGACCAACGTAATTTTGAAAAAAAAAGGGCGCTTTCGAGCTGCCCGTTAAACGTAATGAGGTCGCTATGAAAGCGAAGCAACGTGATGGGCCTCGGCTCGCCAAAAAGATGTTGATAGTGTTTGCCCACGGCTTACTAATTGACATCGCGGTTGGTGCGATATTTTTGGGTTTAGGTGCGTTACTTTTCGGACCTATAACTGATACTAATATTGTAAAAGCTGTGATTATACTGGGTATTGGAATAGGCTGCATTGTGGTAGCGCTGTTCATTCTGATCATAAAAGCGATATTGCTTATGCGGTCAGGCAAAGATTGATAGCCCAAAAAAAAAGCCCCTAATGGGGCTTTTTATTTTTCTTCAGTTCTACTCGTTCTTGCTTGAGTTCAGCCAGTTTTGATTTGGCGTGTTGGATGGATTCAAGTGCCGTTACTCGCTGCATTAGCAATGAGCTCATGGCCTCTTCTCTCTCCATACCCTTCAGACGTTTTTTTCTGACATTCGTTGTTTCCTTTGCTATTGCGTCAGAAAGCTCAAAGGCCTCTTTCAAAGTTTTGCAAATGGATAAACTGGCCAGGTAACTTTTATGCATTTCTTGGTTGGGGTGATCTGCATAAAAATCTACGGCTTCCTGGTACTTCTCAAGAGATATATCGATAAGTTTTTTATTTGGCTTTGGTGTGGCAGTAGAGGTAAATTTAATACCTTCCTGGTTAAAACGTAGAGCTAACAAAGTATCGATTGAGACTGGTTTATGAACCGGTTGGTTATTCATAGTGTTTCCTCATTGCGTGTTGAAGGCAGCTCGAAAGCGCCTGTTTTTCTTTTTGCCTTTGGTGGCAGGAGACGTATAAATACTAGCCAATTTAAAGAGCCCTGGCAACTAGCACAATTAGGCATGCCTAATAAATATAATTGTCGTAGTAGGATTATTCCAATATGACCAATTAAAACAAGACCTCTAGTTTTCAGCGGTTATTTAATATACTATGTTGGAATACGGTGTAATTTAGGTGATCTATGCCATTTGAAAAAGGCCATAAACCTGTAAGACGTAGGCCAGTATCAGAAGCGGTAAAGCGACTTGAATCAGGTAGGAAAGGCGCTGGTAAAATAGATGATAAAGCGCAGCTCAAGCACATATTAGCAAACGCAAATCGCGGTGAAACAGCCCAAAGAAATCTAGCGCTTATCTGGTTTCTTTTCGGATCACTAACGCGCATTGGTGAGACTTGCCAATTGCTAGTTAAAGATGTTTTTACCAAATCTGGCGAGCTTAAATCTATTTTTAGAATGAAAGCTGATTATACAAAAACAAATCAAAGTCGTGATTGTGCGCTTGTTTTGAAACAGCAAAGGCAAGCCGTTTTAGCTTGGCGAGATAGGCGAATTAAAGATAAAGCCATGATTTCCATTGACGGTAGTTATGGTGGCCTGAATGGTGATAGTCCATTGTTTCTAGCTAGAAGCGGAAAGCGCTGGGTAACTTTATCTTTTAATGTCAAAAAATATCAAACTCAAGACGGGCAAAAAGAAACATTAGTTTGTAGTAGTATGGAAAACTTCATTAGAAATTTATTTAAAAGTTGTGGGTTTAAGCAGGGTTCTAGCCACTCTGGGCGTAAAAGTACAGCAAGTTTATTATCTGACAATGGTGTTGACTATGAAGTTATACAAATGGCAATAGGCCATGTTAGTGATGATATGACTGATACATACATCATACCTGATCCACAACGATTAACTGACGCATTGAATGATTTGTATAAAACAGTGCCGGCACTCGGAGTAAAAGAATAAATGACGTTAGAGCAATTAAAAACGCTAGTTACGCTAATGCGGGGTGATATGAACAGCCTTGCCGTTCAATCAGCTAAGTTGGTGCTTGTAGATGGCTTAAGCCAGACAGAAACTGCCACAAAGCTTGGAACAAGGACTAACACAGTTAACAATGGTGTTAAGCGCTACAGTGAAGCTAATGAAGAAATAAAAAAAGTGTATTTTATCGACAATTAACACTTGAACTACACGCCTAGGCGTGTATACTTAATATCAAGTTAAACAAATTAACGGTTGGGGTGCATATTATGCAAACAGCAAAGGTGACTACAGCGGAATTGGGTGATAGTGATGTTAAGTTAGTTACTTTAGTAACTTGTGGAAACTGCTGGAATGATGTGGTTGTTAAAACCATTGTTCGTGATGAGGAATTGGCAAGCTTTTTAACTAATACCGGATGGAATGCCGTTACTACAGCAGATGAATTTATCCCTAATTGTTGCCCTAACTGTGTTCGCTCGCTGCTTGCCGAGCATTCACCACACTAATTTGGAATATCGGGAATCAGTATGAGTTTGATTATAGGATGGAATAAAGGTGGTGTTGGTACTTCAACACTGCACAAAATACTTAAAGATGCTGGTGTTTTTATTGACGAACATAAATCAGGCTCAGCATATCAAAAAGGTTATAAAGCTAGGCTTCTACCTATTTGTAGTAATCATGATTTGTTTGTTCTTGGGGATAAACAAATAGAGCTAAATAAAATCAGGGATGCAGACCCTGATTGTAAATTGTTTTTAATTTTTAACAATTTTGACCCGAAGTGTATACAACAACTCCAAGACTCTGCTAATGAATATAAGCTTACAGTTTTATCTACACTACCCAGTAGGTTTTGGTTCAAAGATTATACATTAAGCATGATGAACAGAGGCAAGGCAGATATAAATGAATTTGTATCTCCTATATCAAAATTATTAACCGAGTTGGAATAACGGAAATGACTGAATTATTGATAGTTTTTATTGGTTTGATTTTGCTGTGGGCATTAACAGGCTTTTACTTGTCGAGTCAGTATCAAAAAGTTATTAAAGAGGTGGAAGCTTTTAGAGAGAGTGTCAAGTCTCATGTCCTTGAAAATGGCACAACTGATGAAAAGCTTTACCAGCTAGTTATAGAAGAATCACGAAATATATTGCCTGACGAACATGAGGCCGTTAAAGCCCATAAATCGGCAAATAATTGATATTGGAATGATGACGATGGCTAAATACGGTAAAGTTCAGGGGCATCATTGTTGGTGGCTTACAGTTGATGGCAAAGAAGTAGCTAACTTTAGTGATGAAAAACAAGTTGATGACATTGTTAAACTTGAATTAGAAAAAGTTACTGCTGAAAAGTGGGCTGATAATGCGCTTGAAGCATTAGATGCGGTTAAGGCCAGCGGCATAATTAATCAAGACGATGTAATGGAAATGGTTGAGTTAGGCTCATCTGGTAAGCCTCAAAAAACCACTACTCGATTAAGTTAAATGACTAAATTGGAATACAGGAAAATAAAGTTATGTCTAAACAGGATAAGCGACAAAAAAGAGCTAAAGAAAAAGCAAAACGAGCGAGGAAAATAAAACAAAAACAAATTGAATCTCGAAATACCGAGTTTGATAATGAGTTTTTTAATGATGGAAATACATTGTCGGAACCTGAGCAATATTTCGGGTATAACAGAGAGCGTAGCGATGGAGAATCGCCTTTTGATTTCCCAGCCGAAGGTATGTTGTGCATGGTATCAATTATAAATGAGCAAAATATTTTGCCACTCATAGAAGAAACAAAAATAAATTTTGAGCTGGGTCAATGGTTCTTATCTGAAAACTTAGAAAATCATAAGCATATAGTTCATGGCCCTTTCAATGAAGTCGAATCTGCTTTGGATTTTGGTCGAGTTGAACTTGGTGTCATTTCTTATAGATCAGCCCCTCTGTTTGATGGGTTCGAACCACTTTAAGGTGTTGGAATAAAGGATAATCATTGTGGATGGCTCAACAGATGAAGAAATGAAATGGTTTAAATCGTTAGAGCGCTGTTTGAAAAAAATGCCTAGTTCTGTCGAAATATTAGTACAAGAACGGATAAATTCAAACGATATAATTTGTTCTGATATACACCTAATGCGAAAAGGCGTAATAAATAAAAGCCAAGAAGATGCTGATGACCTAATGGGCTATAATCCAGATGATTACTCATTAGCCTCAACTCAATTTAAAAAAGTGGCAGCTAATAATCACGGTTATTAACCATTGGAATAACAGGGGAACGGTTATGAATAATGAAAAACAGATCATTGACTCAGTTTTAAAGTTATATTGGACACCTAAAAACACTCCCTTATGGAAGCATCATTTACCATCAATTTTGATAGGCACTGTGCTTTTGGCTTTATGTATTTCTACAGGTTTAGAATCGGTTGAGTTTTTAATGCTTATGTTTGTAGTTTTGTTGTTATCTCAGCTTACTTTCGGGATTTGGGCTAGGGTTCGTTTTGGCGATAAAAATCCTAAAGAATCGAAATAGATAATACTGGAATCAATATGGCGCTTGAATGGTTATGCGAACACTGGAAATCTGAGTTTTTAGCTAATGGCTTTAGTGTAGATGTAGCTGAAGAAGAGTATCAAACATGGTGCGAAGGTTTTGGGGGTGAACTGGATAATGAATATCAGCAAACAGCGTATTCGGTAATGATGGTCGCCAAAGAAACTGTTATCGAATTGCAGCAAACCGACTAATTAGAAAAACGTTTTTTTAAATTTTTTAGGAGGGTTGTGCCCTTGGACAATGAGCAAACTCAAAGAGCAAAAATATTCTATGTAAAGTTCGTTTTTACGATAACTCCATTTTTATTTTTTGGATGTTTATTTGTATCATTAATAAAATTACTAGCGATTGGGAGCTCTAATACAAACTCTCCTACACAGTTATCGTTATGGTTAATTATGATTGTTTCAGTCTTTTCTTGGATTATCGCGTGGCGTATAGCTGGTAGTTTTAGTGACCATTAACTTTTAAGCAGTTGGTAATTAAAAACAGGCCCTTAAAGGGCCTGCTTGTTATTGGATATAGGCTTGTTCGTTTTGCTTGGTAGATATCAAATCTACGGCTGGAAAACGGTTGTCAATCACCGGCACGATAGACTTGCAATCGTTCATATGATCACCAAAGCTGTATACCCCATGACCACTATGGAAAAAGTGGAAACCCCCGCTGCGGTCCTCTATGAGATCAGCTAGCAGTGGGAAGGGATTTTCATATACTTTTGCACCGTGATTGTTGGCGGCATCAAAACTATAATCATCAGTTAAATACAACTTTCTATGCAGTTGACGGTATTGGCCGTTAGCGAGTATTTTGATTAAGTGTAAAGCACGAACCTTTTCCGGTATCTTAGTTAAGGGCTTGAGTTTGTGAAGTTTGAAGGGTGAAAACACCTGACCTGACTTTACTTCTCTTCGCGTTACTGTGAGTCCTGGCATCAATTCAGCTTCAAATACACTATCGCGGCGTTCTTGATAGTTTGCGACATACAGGTTAGCAATAACACCTGTAATACACTCGGTTTCGTTGATATTGCGAATCCATTCAAGAAAGCGGGAGTAACCTTCTGCATCTGAACCAACATTCCAATGAATTGTGAAGACTTCACAAGTCCTTCTGGCCTCAAGCGCATTGGCAAGAGTTGTTATGTGGACTGAGCTACTGTAGGTGTGTACGCGCACTAGGTACTTGCTAAAGTAAACCGTTTTAAAGCGAACATCCGTCCAGTTATTCCATTTTTCATCATCGATGATCATGAATGCTTCACGGAGTAGAGTTTCACGGCTCGCAAAGGCCGGTAAGTTAGAGTGGGTTAGTTCGTGTGACTCAATAGGGTCATTGACCTTAGCAGTACGAACGTTATTTGATGTGCCGTTAAGTGTGTAGTTTACTAACTCCACCTTGCCAGATACAAAATCCCACGCTTCATTCAATGTTTTCATTGATACTGATGATTCATTGCTGTTAACTCGGTCTGGATGACAGGCCAAGGCTGCACGTTTGTACAGACGTTTCAGTTCAGTGAAATCAGCAGCAATGCCATTGCCAGCAGATGCGATCAACTCAATAGCGCTATGTATATTCATAGTGTTTCCTCTTTACGTGTTGAAGGCAGCTCATAGAGCGCCTTTTTTTGTGTTGCCAAAAATGGCGTAAATCACTTTTATTATAGGTGTATGTGCGTCGAGATACTAGACATTAGGGGGAATTTTGCTAACCTGGTGTTGATTATTAAATGACTAAAAAGGGCGCTTCCTAGCTGCCCGTAATACGTAAAGAGGTGAATGTATGTTGACAGTAATTAATACTCGTCTTGGCGAAAATCGCGGTGTACCTAGAGTGTGGCTTGAAGGAAGTAAGCTAAGCAGTAACTTCCAAATAGGTCAAAAGCTAGATATCCAACTTGATCATGAAAAGAAAGTCGCTGTTTTGAAAGTTGCACCTGAAGGTCGATTCTCAGTTTCCAAGCGTGACCGGAATGGCCGAATTTTCCCGCTTATTGAAATTAAAGATGATGAGCTTGGTGAAATGTTTGGTGATGTAGGTGTTCTTCTTCGTGTGGTGGTCAAGAACGGTGTGGCTACTATTGAGGTTCATGGTATTGATCGTAAAACAGCAGAGCGCGTTGATCGCTTTAATCGTAAGGTTAAAAACGGTGAGGCGCTTACTATCGGTTCGTTATTTTCAGGGGGCGGTATCATCGATGCTGCACTACATGAAGGTTTAACAAAGGCCGGTATTAACTGCTATACAAAATTCATCGTAGAACAGGAACGTCAGTACCTGGATACGATGGTAGCGAATCAACCAGAACTTTTCCGTGATGATTCAATTCTTATCGAAAGTGGAATTGAATTTGTTGAGCTTAAAAACCCGCCAAAGGTAGATGTACTCGTGGCCGGAGTGCCATGCGTAGGCGCTTCCAAAGCAGGGGTTAGCAAAAATAAAATAAGTGCAGCCGAGTTTCATGAATCCGCAGGCGCTTGTTTTTTCCATGCTTTGCAGTTTATAGGTCAGTGTCAACCAGGGCTTATAATCTTGGAAAATGTGCCGGAGTACCTATCGTCTACAAGTATGGCTGTAATTAAGTCAGTGTTGGAAACCTGGGGCTATGAACTTGAAGTTGATGTTCTAAACGGCAATGAGTTTGGTTGCTTAGAAAACAGAGACAGAATGTGTGTTGTAGCTACAACTAAAGGAATGGCTAAATTCAATATGGAGCTAGTTAAACCTTTACTGGAAAAACCCAATAGTGTTTCAGAAATACTTGAAGATGTGCCGCTAGATGATTCTCGATGGAAAACCTATCAGTACCTAGTTGATAAGGAGGTACGGGACAAGAAGGCTGGTAAGGGCTTTAAGCGAGCTTTATTGGATGGTACAGAATCATCTGTGCCTACAATTCGACGCTTGTACCATAAAGCCGGTTCAACGGATACGTTTGTTAAACATCCTGACGGTGTACTTACCAGACTATTTACTCCTTCGGAACATGCTGCCTTAAAAGGTGTGCCGGTGAAGCTAATACATGGTGTATCGGCAACCGTATCGCACGAAATTCTGGGGCAAGGCGTGTGTTACCCAGTCTTTACGGCTGTTGGATTCGCGCTTGGCAAGTGGGCTTCTAAAGCTTCAAACGACAACGATATGTTAAAAACTGCCTAAAAATAAATGCATCCTTCGGGGTGCATTTTTTATCGAGTATAGTTAAAAATGACTATGATGGCCATTAGTGCATTTTGATCTTTCTGTGATATATTTAAGGTGTCTAATTGGCTTCACGGCCACAAATAAAACAGGCGCTTTCGAGCTGCCTTCAACACGTAATGAGGAACGCAATGAAATCATGCAACCGTATTTGCGATGTTGCTAACGATGGAATTTGTATGGGCGTTTGTGCGATGGGGCTGAATACTCAAGGGTATCGAGTCGCCTACCAAAACAATAACGTCTATCTACTTCACACATCACTTAATGGCTCACTAACTCAGTTTCCAAAGTCCGATACTGAGAAGCACGACCGTTTAGTACAATTCGTTAAGCAACAACAAGCAATTTAATTAGAAGGCGCTTTCGAGCTGCCTGTTATACGTAATGAGGAATCACTATGAACAAGAGAATATCTTTAGCGGATACTATTTCACTGGGCGCTAAGCACTTTACAGACAGAGCAAATAAGGCTTCTTCGGAAGCTGAAAAGCTTAGTCTACAACGTTGTGCTGAAGCTTCTGCCCGACTGGGTGCGAAGGTGAAGAAGTTGCAGCAAGAACACACTGGTATGCCTTTATTTCAGGTAGTGAATGAACTTCCCGAACATCAAGTTTTGGTGCGAGAGCGTAAACTACGGTTTTCCCTCATCGATGGGGAGGAAGCTCATGCATAGTACCTGGCAAGCGTTTCAGTGGTTTGATCTTGAAGCAGGCCCCGCAAGCCAGCTTGAATCAATGTGTAATACATTGAAGCAGGCTGGTAAGCAGTTCGACTATCAAATTGTCGAGCAGTTGCTAAAAGATAGTCCCTTTGATGGCGATGTTGATGTGCAGCAGCTGGTTGATCAGTTCAACGATATGTTACACACTCTACATTAACTACGGGCATATATAAGAAAAAGGGCCGCATTTTAAGCGGCTTTTTTTGTATCAAATGGAAAAAGAAAATAAGAATAATCGACTGATTAAAGGGTTGTGGAGCCTGACAGGTCTTAAAAGTAGCGACTATATAAGAATGGCTAAACAGATACATCCTGATTTAACGGGGTCAAGATTGAGAGGTCTGATGTCTGGAATAGCCAACAGTAATTATAGGCCAGCGACTAACTATGATGTTTTTCAGTGTGTTGTTGTTGTTAGTCATTGGGTCGGAATAGATAGCGATTTTGTGGAGACTGTAAGCGATAGCGCGGTTGAAACCCTGTTAGATGAAGTTGATCGATTGATAGCGAATGCTGATACCGATGGTTTGTCTAACCAAGATAGGGTAAAAAAAGCACTAAGAAATTTTTTTAGATCTAAAAATGTTTTTTTACCCAAAAAAGCTTGATCGAATGTAAAAAACTTGCAACACTTAGGGTCGAGATATTTCCATAGGAGCCAGGTATGCAGATGCAACCATTAATTAGTCAAGAACGCATTCAGGAGCTAACGCGCATGAATTTGGCTATGGAAGCTGCATTGCTGCCCGATTCTGAAGGTAAGAAACAAGTAATGCGTGTACGCAGCCAGAACGGTGAAATAGACGCATTTTTGGCGATGGTTAATAAGCCAGAAGCAAGAACGTTTTCAACAATTGAAAGCGCATGGAAGCTAACAAGAAAATTGGGGATTAAAAATTTCGTGATTGATAATGAAAAGTTTGCCGGAGTTGCGGCATGATTTAGAAAAAACAAAGCCTCGTCGAAACGAGGCTATTTGTCCGAGTAACAACAAACCAGTAACGGCTGGAAGCACTATATATTGAATTCGCACCTCAAATATTAGATGTTTCCCTCCCACTGGTCAAGTACCTTTTTGCCTAAAAAAAGCAAATAGAAGTAACTATAAGTAAAAAAAGGGAAAAATATGGGAAACATTAACCCAAGTTGCTACTCGATTCTGTCAATATGGCCGGAGTCGAGTGGTGATGTCAGGAAATAATCAATTAACAAGTATTAGGCAGCTTCAAGCTTATCAGAAGCGGCCTTCGACTGACTTCAATAAGATGATGGGTATTGGTAAAGAGACTCATTGCCGTTATGTCTGGTCTTATCGCATAGCTGAGGGTGATTCACCTTGGCGAGCCATCGGTACTCGTCAATCTGGTAAAAAGACGTGTAAGCTGTCTCAATTCTACCTTGATGCATCTATTGGGCGTGATTGCTCTATAGATTGCTTTGTTTCACCTAATGAATTTTTTGATTGGCGTAACTCAAAGCAGTTGGCCTCTCTACATGCGAACTGGTTAGAGATTGATATTAACACGCCTGAAGGGACAACCAGAGAAACCAAAAAATCGTTATCTAAAGAGCAAGAAGCTGAAGTAGTAAGTGAAGTATTTAGCCAGCTAGAGTCTCAGGGTGTTCCTTTGCCATCAGGCTATGTGCTATCAGGCTCCGGTGGTGTGCATCTTTACTGGATGTACGGGGGTGTTGATGCGTATAAATGGCGTGTTGCTGCATGGCGTGATATAGCCTCTTCTTTAGTGAGTAAATTAAAAGGCGGAAACCTTTGGCATGTAGATCTTGGCGCGAGTAAAGATCCTGCGCGAGTGCTAAGAATGCCAGGCACAAGACACGGTTCTACAAGGAGAACTGTAGAGTTTTATTCCTGTGGCGATGTATTTAGCTTTGAAGAGCTTTCAAAGTCTTTAAATGTGCAAATTACCAAACCTAAACACCTATCATTAGTTCAGCCTATTTCTGCCCCCGCAAAACCTCGTAAATCACCCCCAAAAGATCCAAACGTATATAAAAACCCTAACGGTGGGAAACATACGATAGGCCAATGGTGGTTCAAGATATACACCCATATCCTTCAGCACATTAACAGCAACCCTGTAAAAGAGGGGATGCGCGATAGTACGGCGTTTATATTGTTTGTTGCGCTAAGGCACATTCAGGATGAAGAGGCTGCTTACCAGCGTGTAAGGCAGCTTAATGAGCGTCATATAGGTTTAACCGACGAAGAGTTAGGCAAATACCTGAAGACAGCTAGAACAACGTTGTACAAGTACAAAAAAGATTCAATAGCGGATTATCTGCAACGCCAACTAGATATGGATGTTTCGTTTCTGTACCAAGACAAAGCCAAGCTAACCCCTGAAGAAGTGAAGGCTGCTAGACAAGCGGCGGCGGTATCTACGGCCAAGAAGAAAACCGAATCAACTCTAAGTCGCATTCTACGAGCGGCCAAGGAGCTCCTAACTCAAAATGTCACCCCAACTCAAGTAACTGTAGCTGCGATTTGTGGCCGGAGTGAAAGAACGGTTAGACGTTACTGGGCCGAGGTAATGAGTCATCCGGTAATTAGGTCCGCTTCTATATATTCCCCCCCACAGATATGTCCGGTAGGTAGCTAAAAATGATTAATTCTTGGGGTAGGGCTGTTAATACCAAACTGAGACTTGGGGCCATAGTTTTATTAAATACAAAAATAAAAAGAAGATTCTTATTATTTCTTTGGGCCTGTGGAATTCGTGAATTAAGCCGTGAGTGTGGGCAATGCGTGTGGGTAACTGGTGGTCGGCTTGTCCGTCCATGAGTTATCCATATGCTTGTCCATACGGTAAGGCTGTTGCGCGTAGCGTAAATTCACAAGTCCATAGGTCATAGCTCTGTATCTTGAAAAATTAGGCATGCCTAATTTTATTGACAGCATAGACAGTTCTGACTATGTTCGTTGCTATATTGTAATATGGGTTTCTACTTATGCAAAATTACTTGGGTGCTAAAAATGGTAGCGGTGTTTATCAGCGTATTGTGCAACTCATCCCGCCACATGATACTTTTATAGAGCCTTTTCTTGGTACTGGTGCTGTATTACGTCACAAAGCGCCTGCTCAACGTGATATTGGGGTTGATTTAAACCTTCGTTGTCTCTCTTCTTTAGATCATCCCAGCGCCGAACTGGTTCATATGTGTGCCTTTCAGTTCTTACGTGATTTTGATTTTCAAAATAATGGTCGCGTTTGTCTTTATTTAGACCCTCCCTATTTGCCTAGTACGCGAACCAGCAACGCTCGATATGAGCATGAGCTTACTGAGGATCAACACATTACATTGCTTGAGTTAATCCAGTCATTACCGGCTAATATCATTCTTTCTGGATACCCTAGCTATTTGTATGATTCTGTTCTCGTTGACGGTGCAGGGTGGTGGTCTGATACCTTTCAGGCAATGTCCAGGGGAGGGGTAAGAACGGAAAAGCTTTGGTGCAATTTTATTCCTGGGGAAGTCCATTATCATACGTATGCGGGAAAAAACTTTACAGATAGGCAAAGAATTCAAAGGAAGGCAGATAGGTGGGCAGCTAAAATAAAGAAGTTGCCTATAGGTGAGCGCCAAGCAGTTATGGCCGCGATGATTCAGGCTCTTTCAGAAACATAGTCATAAATAACTATGCCAGCTGCAGCTGGCATAATAGGTATCGATAGGAGGGGTAAAATTATTCTTCAGTTTGATTGGTTAACTTATCTATTACTTTATCTTGCTGTATTAACCGGCGCTCTTTGTCTGCATTATCTTTAGCTAGTTTTTCATTATCTACTTTCATCGCTGAAAGTTTGTCTTCAGAGTATTTTCTAACAGCTGTTAACTCAGTTTCCAGGTATTTAATTTTATCTTCAAGTTTGCCAGCCCGTTTTTCACTTTCTTCCATTAACCGGCGATAATCAACCGTACTGTTGCGTAAATCTTCGATTTGTTTTGTATCACGTTCGGTATTAGTTTCTAGTTTAGCAATTGTGGCCGCTTGCTCAGAGATTTTCTGATTAGCAACTTTAAGTTCTTGCGTTACTCTTCGCTGATTTTCTTTTACTTCTGTGACGTATGTTTCATTATTTTCAAGTTTAAGCTGTGATTTAGCAATTTCGGTGCGTAGCGCTTCGTTAGTTTCAGCTAAATTCGATTTGTCTTTATCGAGTTGAACAATACGATTCCTAAGTTCTGTTTCTATTCGTTGGTGTGTATTGCTATTTTCGCGACTTTGTTCTTCAAGCTGATTGATTGCCTTTTGGCTTTGCTCTAGTAATGCTTGCTGCTTATGGTATTTCTCTTCAATACGTTCTAGATCTTCAATTGCTTCTCTGGCCTGTTCCCTGGCTTGCTCCGCAGCCTCTCTCCAACGCTTTTCTGCTTCGGTATTAAAACGGCTGAATTCCTCCAAAAAAGATTGAGTAAACTTTTCAGAAAAACCAAGTCGCTCCATTAGGGATTGCTGATTTGCTTGCAACTCATCCCGCCACGCTTTTACATACTTATGAACGGTACTTGTACTACTAACATCCGGAATTAGAGATAGCACAGCTCTTACGCTGATTTTTTCCCCTTTACCATACAAGTCATTACATATCTGACTTACTCGCTCTTGTAGATCTGCACTCATAATTTTCACCCTCACTCTATCGATAATTTGAGTCTATAATATAATCAAACGAACAGCAAATACTAAACGAACAGTGTTCGTTCGTTTTTTTTGTTTTGGGTATTGTATCCCAGTTAAAAGTCAGTTAATGTATGTCTAACTAATACATACTGTATGGTTTATAAAACGGGTTTAAAGCCCACGCTCTAGGAGTTAATTATGGAAACTATTACACCGGTTAAGCCGTCCTTTGTCTCAAAGAAGGTGGCTAAATCATGCGTTCACTCAAATGAAAAGGGTGGAGTAGGCAAAACAACAGTTGAATTTAACCAGGCATACAGACTGGCTGAACAAGGCTATCGAGTATTGGTGGTTGATTTCGACGGCCAGCGCAATATGAGCAAGCTTCTATTGGGTTCAATCAAAGAGGTTGAATGGGTAGAGAAAAATGGCTTTACGTCAGCTGAGCTATTCAACTCGGATTTGGAGCAAGATGATATTGTTATGTATCAGTCTCCGATTCATCAAAACCTTCACGTTATTCCAGCGCATAAAGAACGCATTGCAAATGTGCTTGCAGCTGGGCGAGAGGCGAAAAGTCTCATCGGCAACCCAAAGAAACATCTTGATAAAATTGATGTTGATTACATTCTTATTGATACGCCGCCATCGCTCGGTGTCACTCAGTTGGCCGCAATTAATACAGTTGATTACATTTTTGTGCCGGTCACTATCGATGATTTTTCAAACGAAGGTCTGATTTCACTATTGAAGACTGTTAAGGCTGTTAAGACTGGTTTACGTGCCGGTGTACAGATTGGCGGTGTTTACATTAACTTCTTTAAAAAGCCAACTACACGTAAAGGTGATAACCCTTACGCTGATATTTTGGCTCAGATTGAACGAGATTATAAGCAGTTGTTGATCCCAAATTATTTGCCGGATTCCCTGAGTATCAAAGAGGCGCGTATGGCCGGTAGAGCGTGTTGGGTTAGCCCTCCAAATGGTAACGCCGCCACAGTAGGTCGGGCATTCCGAAACGCTATTGACGCTATTAACGACAGAATTAAGTAAGGGGATTGGTTATGAGTAAAAGTAATTTAGACACTGGCGGTTTCATGGATCTCATTAGTGGGGTTCAAGGTGGTGACGTTGAATATGGCGTTGAGCTACCCATTGATGATGTTTATCCAGATCCAACACAGCCACGAACAGAAGGCCTCGATGATGAAGGTATTATGGGAATTGTAAACACCTTCCCTATAGCCGGAGGAATTATTTACCCGCCTCTTGTTGAAGAGCAAGATGATGGGCGATACATGATTATAGATGGCGAGCGTAGATGGCGAGCTGCCAAATATGCAGGCCATGACACTATCAAAGTAAGCGTTCGATTAAAAAGCTTTGATACAAAGCATGCTGTCCAGGTGATTTCTAATCAAAGCGCCGTGAAACTTGCGCCTAAAGACTTGGCTAAATCTTACGAGGTTCTGAAAGCAGCGGGTTTAACTCAGAAACAAATTGCAGATTGCGATCCCAATAAGTCTGTTGCTGATATTTCTGAAATTATGCAATTGAACAAGCTGGGAGTGGATAAAAAACTTAACTTCATTGATGAGTTATACGAGAAGGGAATTTGTAGGGATTATAGTACATTGGCTGTACTGATTCGTTTAGCTCGCAAAGATGCTGATAAGACTAAGCAATTAATCGAATGGGCTATTCAGAATGATAGCCTTACTAGAAAATGGGCTAAATCGCTGAGTGTTAAAGATTTAGAAACGCCTATTGATGACCAAATTGCAGCTCTTGAAGAGCGTAAAGAACACGAAAAGCGCCCTAATTCAAAAACTCCTACACCAGATGGGATGACTGGTGGCGATGACGATACTGAAGATGAGTTTCAGCTAGAAACCGAGCAGGATGGTGTTGATTCGACTGAAAAGGTACAGACGGAAAAAGTTGATAAAAAGTCTCTGCCTTCTGAGTCTGAAGACGAAGGTGATGAAGACGAAGGTGATGAATCTGAAGAAAGCCCATTTCAGAAAAAGCGCGTGACTGAAATCAATGTTATGCACAATTCAAAGGTCGCTAAGCTGTTACTAGACCGTGCAGACAAAGAAGAGGGTTTCGCGTGGATTCAATACGACAATAGTGAAGAACCAGCCGTCCGTGTTGATGTGTCCGAACTTGCTCTTATTTTTGTGGGTTAGGGTATGAGGGTAAATCCTAACGCTTGGCAAAACGCAATGGGACTTCGGGGCTTCTTTGCCTCGGAGTTCCTTAAATATCATGGTCCTACTGATTCGGCTGCGGGTGTTTGCTTAGTAGAAAAGGCTAAACATTACGGCTATTCAGAGCGCGATAGAGCTGTACCAGGGCGAACGTTGCGAAACTGGATGGGCGGTGAATCTGTTCCGCAATGGGCAGTAAAAACAATGGTTCGTTATGTCTTGTCGAAAGGGTATGTTCCTGATAGTAATGAACAACTAGATGCTTTGCTTGTTTACTTGTTGGTAGATGCCGCAGATGATGAAGTGAATGATGTTTTATCTGCTACAGGTTTGAGTAACCTGAATCCAAAAGAGGTAGAAAACGCTCTTGGCAGAATAATTAGGCATGCCTAATTTTACTGTCATTAAATAAAACCCCTCGAACTTCGGGGGTGTTTTCCTAGCACTCCTTTCCCCTAACTATGATTCAATTGCTCCACTAACTATCAAAGTGGGGTTTTAAATGTCCAGTAGTACACGGCTTAGAGCCCAGTTAATCTCTGAAATTGAAGAAATTCTTGCTCAAACAGATGAGCTAAGACCCTTTCTTTCTGCGTGGTCTGTAATAGAGCAAAGGTTTCGGGGGGTGGCTGACGTGGATGAATCTTTTGATCCTGTTATGCAGGTTCATTGTCAACTTATGAAAGAGCAGACGCGAACAGCGCTAATTACTGAAGAGTTATTTTTTAACTGGTTATGCAGGCTTCCAGTTTTGAATAAAAACATTGTTTGTAAATCTACAGGTAGGGTATGGGAACCATTGATGGAGTCTTTTGAAGATTTCAGGGCGCATGCTGTTAATGTAGTAGCCAGTGATTGTCTGAATAACAGCGAAAAAATATATGAATTTCAATTATGGGTGGTGCAGTTATGCAACTGGGATGGCCTTGGAACAGAAAGCAGCGTGAGCCTGCATTAGACGTAGTTCCATTAAAAAAAATAATAGCGGTATCAGATGAATATTGGGAGGCTTTATATTCCCCAATCATAGATTCTGTTGTTCGTTCTTTAGGTGTATATGAAAAGCAAAAAGGCAAACTGTATTCTGATTATGTTGATCAGTTTGTTCGTTTAGTCAGGAGAAGTAAGGGAACTGTGCAGGATGACCCGCTTTTAGTGCATCTTCATACCTTCAGCTTGTCAGTTGCGTTTTCATCTTTATATGTGGCAAGGCTTTGCCATTCCTTTGAGTTTATTGCCATTTCAAAGGCAAAAAAGACAAAAGGTGAGCGCTCGCACTTATATCCCTGGATGAATGTGCCGGTAGAATGTGAAATTAAATTGGCGAAGGTAAGCCGCCTTTATCCTGCTTATGTCTACGCGATATCCATATTCAATACGATGATGAACGATACTGGGTGGAAGTGGTTGCACAGTAAGCCTGAAGTTTTGAAAGGGTTAATCGACTCTATTTATAGCAATGGTGAAAAAGGGCTTTTTTCAGGCGTATTGGCCGATATGCGATCAGCGCCATTAGGTCGTTCCGTTGAAAATCTACCCCAAGTTGATATTTCTGAAGCTGTGCCTGTGGAAAGTGAGGACCCTGATAAAAGTAATTCACTCGACGATCTGATTAGTGGGCTAGGCGGTGGCGACGATAATGTTTCACTCGATGATTTGCTGGATAGCAGTGAGCAGACTAAACAGTCTGAGGATGACAAACCTGTAACCTCTGACAAAAAATCGAGTAATGACGGATTAGATTTGTCTATATTTGATAGTGAACCTGATGGTAAAGATACTGACCAAGTTCCAGTAGAGTTGCAGAGTATTACTGATAATCAAGTCGCACCAATAAGTGATGATTCGGCTGAATTCGTATCGTCATCTGAAAATAAATCATCATCCCAAGCAACCAAAGAGGAAGCGCCGGTAAATTCGTCTGCCGATGCGTTGGATGAATTTACTGCATTTCTTGCATCAACAACATCGTCGCCAGGTCTTGATAACGTTTCAGAAACAGAAGAGGGCGAATCGGCAGCAAATGAAGTGAAAGGTACGAGTAAAGTACCATTTTCACACGTTGAACTTAGTGATTCACCGAGTAATGTTGACAATACAGGGGTAAAAGAGGATGAATCTGCTTTGCTGTTCAGTTCGGAGTCATCTATCACCAATGATTTATTAAAATGGTGTTTGGAACAAGTGAGTAAGTTGCCATCGCAAAATGGTGTCCATGTTCTATTGCGAGACAATGAAAAGGTTATCGTAGTAGAGCGCGATAAAGGTGTGATGGAATTTGTTCGCAATGACTACGAACTTGATAATGAGGCAGCATACAAAACCGTGGCAGAGGAAGTGTTAACAGACCTCGAAATGTCACAGTCCTGGGTTGAAAATGAAGAAGGTGGAGACATTTGGAAAATATCAATACAAGATGAAGTTGTGAATGTATTGTTGCTAAATGTTCAAGTGCCTACTTCCTATCACTCCCTTGATGCAAATACGTATGCATGGGTGGTAAAAAAGGATAAAATTACTTAATATAGGTATGGTGATTAATACCAAAGTATTATAAAACGTCCGTAAAACAGGTTATTAGGACAAATACTGTCGTATTTTTTTGGCTAAAAATGTGGATAATTCCTGTTCAATTTGATCACCCGCGTATATAATTGTTAGTGGGTTTTTACAATTTAATGTGGGAAAGTAGTATGGACGCATATGCATTTGCGCGTACTCCATACCTAGTACGTGCGCCTCTATTAGTGAGGGAAATACTGCTGGCTCTTTTATCCGAAGCGGATAATAGTCAGCATCCTCTTGTTGGTGTTTTTGGGTATGACGAAAAAACGTTCGACTTTGTTAGGCAGGGAACTTCATCGTCTCTATTGAAGCTTGCTAATAACTACGTGAAGGCGAACGCTGTCACTTTTGAAGTGAATGAGCGACTGCTTAAAACACTTCTTAAAAACATTGGGACTGAACAGGTCCCTGCTTGCCGTGAAACGACTGAAATGGACTGTATTTACGGTCATCGTCAGGTTGTTCGTGAGCTTGTCATGTTTATGGCCGACTCTTTGACTGATACTTTTACATGCGCGAATATGGGTGGGATCATTAAATTTGACCCCGAAGTTCGTCGTATGCTTTCCCGCGCTGATGCGCGAAAACTCGAATGGTTAGCTAATCAGATGGTTGAGCGCCGTTGTGTCAAATTCGCTTTCAATAAAGATAAAGTGCGTGAACGTACCTATTCCCATATGCGCTATGAGCGTAGAGAGGGGATTAAGGATATATTGGTGTCAAAGAAAGCGACTTAC